>Ga0214919_10001078_pt1 | contig 45713 bp, 38 predicted proteins | sample LL1503_MetaG_FD_177994 | JGI IMG/M metagenome (GOLD analysis project Ga0214919, IMG submission 177994) | Freshwater microbial communities from Lake Lanier, Atlanta, Georgia, United States - LL-1503 | ecosystem: Environmental > Aquatic > Freshwater > Lake | place: USA: Georgia | collected... | reverse complement strand
CAAACAGGAATTATATCTACATGACCTCCTGTCGAAGGACGACGAGACCAGAGAACAAAAAATCATAAAAACCAATACGCTCCTTACGAGCCAGTTCCCAAAAGTGGAAGGAGATAAAGTAACCTTTATAGGTTCAACCTTCTTGACATACGGTTCAGATGCCCCTTATCTAAACCACTGTTTGGTGCTCAATTCGTGTGACCCGGTCGAAGGTGCGGAGATTCAATCCGTCGAAACTGAACGCGACCTTATCTTAGAATGGAGCCAACTAATCCAACGAGAAAATCCCGATATCATTATCGGTTACAATATCTTCGGGTTTGATTACGAGTTCATGTTCCAGAGAGCGAAAGAGAATGCGTGTGATGAAGAGTTCCTCAAGTTGGCTAGGAGAACGAATGAAGTATGTGGTAAACGGGCGAAAGACGGAGAACTTCTTCTTGACAAAACGCAGATTAAAATCGCCAGTGGCGAATACGACTTGCGATATCCGGCCATGACAGGAAGGCTCCAAATCGATTTATATGCATATTTCCGCCGAGATTTCAATCTGTCGTCTTATAAGTTGGACGATGTGGCCGGTCAGTACATCAGTGACGAAATCAAGTTCACGCAGATAGCCGATGGAAAAACGTTTATTTACAGCAAGAATTTGGCAGGGCTTCATGTAGGCGATTTCATACACGTCAAAATAAATAGTTTCTCGTCGGACTATTTCAATGGGGGCCAGAAGTTCAAGGTCCAGGACATACAATATGGTGTTGAACACAACGCGAAAAAATACAATGTCATTTGTGTTGCTGGTGAGCATGTCATTCCAGATCCTTCTGGTTCCATCGTTTCGATTGATTGGGGAATGGCGAAGGATGATGTGACACCGCAAGACATTTTCAGATTGACTCGTGGGTCTTCGGCGGACCGTGCAATCGTCGCGAAATACTGTATTCAGGATTGTAACCTGGTTCACCACTTGATGGGTAAGTTAGATATTATTACAGGATATACCGAGATGTCGTCGATTTGTAGTGTGCCGATTAGTTTCTTGGTCTTCAGGGGCCAGGGGATTAAACTCACTAGTTATGTTGCGAAGAAATGTAGGGAAAAAGATACTCTCATGCCCGACCTAGAAAAGACGAACGGTAATGAGGGGTATGAAGGAGCAATTGTTCTGCCACCGAAATGCTCGATGTATATCGACAATCCGGTTGCCTGCGTCGATTATTCTTCTTTGTATCCTAGTTCAATGATATCGCAAAATTATTCGCACGATTCTAAAGTCTGGACGAAGGAATACGACATGGCGGGCAATCTAAAGAGGACCACAGGAGAACGCGACAAATCCGGCAAATTCATTTATGATAATATGCCCGGATATCATTATATTGATATGGAGTTCAAGACCTACAGATATATTCGAGCACATCCTAAAGCTCTCGCGAAAAAAACACAGACGGGCACGAAAGTCTGTCGATGGGCCCAGCTCCCAGATAATCAAAAATCGATTATGCCGAGTATCTTGACAGAGTTATTAGATGCTCGTTCGGCCACTAGGAAAAAGGCGAAGACGGAGCCCGACCCATTCATGCAGAATATTTTGGACAAACGCCAACTCGGATACAAAGTAACGGCGAATTCTCTTTATGGCCAATGCGGAGCCAAAACGAGCACGTTTTATGATATGGATGTGGCGGCTTCGACGACCGCTACAGGACAAATGATGATTACTTACGCAAAGAGAATGATTGAAGAAATTTACGGCGATTCTGTTTATGAAACAGCGAAAAACGGTCCTGTAAAGTGTAATGCGGAGTATGTGTACGGTGATTCCGTAGCAAATTATACTCCGGTTACAGTTCGCATCAACCAGACGAAAATCCAAATTCTGACAATAGAACAATTAGCAGAATTGTATGGTAAAGATAACTGGGTTCAATGCGAAGAACCTGGGAAACAGACCAAGGAAATTTGCGAATTGACAGGGGTCGAGTCTTGGACTGAATCCGGATGGACCAGATTATATCGAGTCATTCGGCACCGATTGGCGGACCATAAAAAAATGATTAAGATAATTACAGATAAAAAAAGTGAAGTTGTTGTAACTGACGACCATTCACTTTTAAAACCTGACGGTTCCGAATTATCTCCAAAAGAATGTATTATAGGGACCCCATTATTAGCTCGTTCGACCGATTCGGTAGAGCAAACGGTTGAGGTGATTCAATCGATGAATGAAATCCAGTATGAAGGTTATGTGTATGACCTCACTACGGAAAATCATCATTTCGCCGCTGGCATTGGTAGTCTAATCGTGCATAATACTGATAGTGTATTCTTCACATTTAATCTCACGAATCCCGAGACTGGCGAAAAGATTCGAGGAAAACCCGCCCTAGAAATGACCATCGAAATCGCCCAAGAAGCCGCCCAATTATGTACGGCCTACTTGAAACCGCCGATGGGACTTGCGTATGAGAAAACCCTAATGCCTTTCATCCTCTTGTCCAAAAAAAGATATGTGGGTATGCTCTACGAGGACGACCCCAATGAAGGATATTTGAAGTTCATGGGATTAGTTCTTAAGAGGCGTGATAACTGCGACTTAGTCAAAGACGTATATGGTGGCGTGCTTCATCATCTTATGAATGGGTCCAATATAAAGAACGCAATGGATTTCCTTTATAAATCCCTGGAATCTCTTATCAATGGTGAAGTTCCTATGGACAAGCTTATGATTACGAAGGCATTGCGAGGCGATTATAAAAACCCGTTCGCTATAGCCCACCGTGTATTGGCCGACAGAATCGCTCAGAGAGACCCCGGGAATAAGCCGAAACCAGGAGATAGAATGAAGTATGTTTATGTTGTAAATAAGACGGCGAAATTACAGGGCGACAAGATAGAGACTCCAGAGTTTATTATTGAACGCAAACTCAATATCGATTACACGCATTATATAACAAACCAGCTCATGAAACCTCTTCAACAGTTATTCGGGTTGGCTATTGAACAAATCTGGGAACTCCAAAATAAAGGAACGGCCATTAGTGCTTTCAAGAAGGATATGGCGGCATTGACCGCTGATACCAACGGAGACATCGAGACCTTCATGAAAAAACGAGAGAAGTATACATCGGCTAAGGTGAAAACACTTCTGTTTGACAAATTCCTGGAGAAAATATATAATAAACAGAATGGAATTCGAACGATGACGGAATTTATGACAAAAAAATAAAAAATGGGTATTAATATATATTAATATTATTCATGAAATTTTATTTTTTTTCGGATAAAAAAAACAAAAACAACAAAACCAAAAATAGAAGGACCAACAAAACAAAAAAAATCGGCGGATTGCGTTTACAAGTAGATGAATCAAAATGTCACTTCAAGACAAATAGCAGAGTTAATTGTGGATTAAATGTGTTGAGAACAATCGGGGTATTAAACGAAAAATTACACGCAGATTTAGAAGAAAGATGTTATCCAACATATAGTAAATCATTTTACAAAAGTGGAAGTAAAGGCATGACTTTTGAAAATTTGGTAGATATTATAACCAAATCTATTGGCCGACCAATCAAAGTTCATAAAAGGGTTATAAAAACGACCGATAACATAGTGACATGCCTACAATCGTATTACGATGCCATTAATAAAAAAGAAAAAACAAGGTTAAAAGAAGGTGAATCTATTATTATCTGTTTGACCCGCGACAAGTGTGTAGGCCATTTTATCTGTTTGACAACAAGAGACGGAATAGCACAAATAATAGACCAACAACAAGAAACCACCATTTTTACACCATTAGACCATTATTTTTCAGAACATACATATAACGGGTTTATTGTTTTAGAAGATAGGAGTTATAAAAGCATAAAATTCGACTGTGAATCATATATCGATAATTTAGCCCCTCCGAAAATAATTCGAATGATATCAGCAGAGACAGAACAAGAAATCGGGCGCATTCATAAATCTCCCGATAAAGGACAACCATCTGAAGAATACGAAGAAACCATATTCGATTGTGCTCAAAATGGCAACTTGGAATGCTTGCGTAAAATGATAGAAGAAGGAGAAGATATCAATAAAAAGAACCCAGATAATTATACACCTTTGATGTTTGCCGCGAAGGGGGGTCATGTAGATTGTGTTGGATATCTATTGGACAAAGGTGCTGATATAGCGTTAGTTAATAACAACAATTCAACAGCGTTTATAATAGCATGTTCGAACGGGCAATGTGAATGTATTCATTTACTTCTTACAAGAAGTGCCAATTATGATATTGATATAGTAAAGGCATTTTTACTTGTGTCAGAAGGGGGTTTTATAGATTGTATAGAAACGTTATTTCATATGATCGTCGATATTAATGTATCAAATGAAAAAGGAGAAACAGCATTGATTCATGCTTCTAAAAAAGGGCAAATAATAAGTGTTCAGTATCTAATTTCAAAAGGTGCTGCAGTCGATACCAAAACAAAAGAGGGTATGACCGCTTTGATGTATGCTTCTGGAAACGGTCATGCTGATTGTGTCGAATTTTTAATAGATAAAGGAGCCGATGTAAATTCACAAACGAATAATCGACTAACCTCATTGATGTATGCTGCTGGATATGGGCGGTTAAATTGTATAGGGGTTCTATTAGACAATGGAGCGGATATTGATGCTGTTTCGGATATTAAAAGGACCGCGTTAATGTATGCCTCTGGTAATGGACATTCGGATTGTGTTGATTATTTAATTGAGAGTGGCGCTGATGTAAGGTTAAAAGCAACGAACGGTATGACAGCATTAATGATTGCCTGTAAAAATCGTATGGCTAATTATCTTGATGTTATAGATTTATTACTTGACAGTGAAACAACCGATATAAATTCTCAAGATGAAAATGGAATGACCGCTCTTATGATTGCTGCGCAAAATAAAGATATGGATGCTATTAATATCCTTCTTAAAAAGGGGGCTGATATAACGATAAAAACCAAACAGGGAAAATCTGTTATGGATTATATCGATGTAGAAATTTCTAAAAAGATAGAGGCTGTTTTCAAGAAATATAAAAAGGGGGGTAGGAGAACAAGAAGAAATAAAAATAGTCAAATCCGGTATCTACCTCCGGAAATATCAATAGGAATATCAAAAGTATAAATTAATTCATTGAATGGACTATTTTCAGGTAGATAACGGAGTTCATTATTTATGAAACTTCTTACTGCTGTTGCTAAGATATTTGTTAGAGGAGATGTCGAAGCAGTAGCAGTAGTTGCCGAAGATGTAGATGGAGTGGGTTCTGTTCTAGACTCTTGATTGAGCTCCTCATTAAGTTCTCGAATAACATCGTCAAATTCGGTTTCTTCTTGACCCCCTACCGATTCTTCTTCATTTTCTCTAGAATTAACCGGCCTAACATAATTTCGAATATCATATCTACAAACAGGACAACGAACATTCCGTTGGAACCATTCTCTTATTCCACCTTCTTTAAAAATGTGTCCACAGTGAATAATTCTACACACACGTTCTCCTTCTTGAAAATGTTCTAATGTAATAGGACAAGCACTATGCGGAAGTTCATTTGTAAATTGAATATATTCAGTTGCGTTTTCAATCTGGAGAGAATTCGGTCTAACAACTACTGATTCATATAAAACATTATTCATGTTAAATTCTCTTCTTGGTTCGTAGTGCCTATCATGTGTACCAAGATAATTACTCCAGACAGAATTCAGTGTATTTCTATGTGTGTTTCTTATAGGACGTCGAGTATTTGTGCTACTTGATACATGATTCGATAACAACGCTAAATAAGTTGCCATATTTTGATTATATTCATGAACATTATCGCCATAATCACGCACATTTCGTTGGTAATACATAAAACTCTCGTGAAAATTACTATTCAACGAAATATCCATTTAATAAACATAAAGATTAATTTTTATGTCTATTTACCCATATAATGAATAAATCAAAACCTGTAGGATTAGTAGGATTAGTAAATTTAGGTAATACATGTTTTTTAAACTCATGTTTACAAGTTCTCAACCAAATCACTGAATTACATAATATAGTCGAAAACGCAACCCCAAAAGCACAAGATTTGCCAGATTGTATTATGTTAAAAGAATGGCTAGAACTTCGTCATATAATGTGGTCGGGAAATGGTTCTCTTTCTCCCAATAAATTTGTTCATATGGTCCAACACGTGGCATCTATAAAACAACGCGATTTATTTACGGGATGGGCTCAAAATGATATATCAGAATTCCTTCTTTTTTTGATAGAATGTTTTCATAATAGTATTTCACATAAAGCAAAGATCCAAATAAATGGGAATCCAGAGAATGAGAGAGACCAACGCGCTATAATCTGTTATAAATTGATACAAACGATTTACGCAAAAGAATATTCCAAAATAATGGATTTGCTTTATGGTGTTTATATGACCGAGATAATCGACTCTGAGATAATCGACTGCGAGATAATCGACTGCGAACACCAAAAAATCCTATCTACGAAGGCAGAGCATTATTTTATTTTGGACCTACAGATATTTTATAACAACACAGTTTGTGGGAATATATATGACTGTTTCAATCTGTTTATTATGCCAGAATTAATGACTGGTGAAAACGCTTGGTTTAATGAGGAAACGGGTCAAAAACAAACTGTAAACCGTCAGGTGAATTTCTGGAATTTTCCAGATATTTTGGTAATTACGTTGAAGAGGTTCTCTCCTGATGGAGTAAGAAAACTCCAGCACTTGGTAGATTTCCCATTAGAAGATTTGGACCTATCAAAGTATGCTAAGGGATATGACGCCTCGAAAAATGTATATGATTTATTCGGGGTATGTAATCATTCGGGAGGCGTATTGGGAGGACACTATACGGCCTTTGTGAAAAATCAGGAAGGCATCTGGTATCATTATAACGACCAAATGATAGAATTAATAAATAATCCACAAACAGTCGTTTCTCCAGCGGCATATTGTTTGTTTTATAGAAAAAAAATACCTTATTGTAATATATAATGAATGATATACCCATTGCTACATTAGCTAATACAGGACCAATATCAAGTATATTCACAAACGAAAGTTTGTTATATTTATTGATATTTTTAGCCATTTACGCGGTCGTGTATTTCGTTTTAGGTATATTTTATGGAGGTTCGGCAGAAAGCGGACCGTTGAGAATCGTGCGTATAATCGATATTTTGGTTCTCTTATTTGTTGTTATCTTTTTAGTTACACAATACTGGAATGTAACCCCGCAGACATTCGGAGTTCAGTTATCTGGGTCTTTAAGCAGTTTCAAAGGATTCGCTGAGAACCCATATTCTATTTTTACGGTTCTTGTATTTTTATTGGCTTTTTATGCTGCTATTTATGTTGTACAAATTCCTATGAGTTCTCTGGCAAAACCTGTAACTATTATGATTGTAGAAACTGTAGCTATTTTGCTTTTTGTAGGCTTGCTTATTATTGATTTTTTTAAGTATTTATTGAATATTGACCTTCTTGATTTTATATTTGACATGCTTATCAAAAAACTGAATACTCCTGCGCCTACTACGAAGTCTCCTTCTTCTGATACTCCTACAGAAACTATACCCCAATGTAAACCAGCGACAACACCACCAGATACAGGTGAAGTGTTCAATATCAGAAACAATTTATATACATATGATGAAGCCAGAGAAGTCTGCTCTATATATGGAGCAAAATTAGCTACATATGACCAAATAGAAAAGGCTTATAATAAAGGAGGCGAATGGTGTAATTATGGATGGAGCGAAGGACAAATGGCGCTTTTCCCTACACAAAAGGCAACATGGGATAAATTACAACAAGGGAGGTCACAATGTCCTTCGAAAGATGGTAAAGGCGGACCTAATAACGCGTGTGGTCGCCCAGGTATCAACGGAGGTGTCATAAAGAATCCAAATATTAGGTTTGGCGTAAATTGCTATGGAAAGAAACCACCGCCGACGGATTCTGAGAAAAAATTGATGGACGCAAATGTAGAGCACAAAATACCCGAGACCCAAGCCGACCGCGATTTAGCGGCTAAGATGAAGGTATGGCAAGAGAACGCCGACAAATTCTTGCTCGTCAATTCGTTTAACAAATCGAAATGGACGGCGGAGTAGGTTCGCTTCGTAAAATCCTCATTTTCTGCCTCTTCTACTGTAAGTATATAATCCCTAGAAATCATGTAGTGAATTATAATATAAAAAATATATTATGATTAGTTTTTATTAATAGTCATGATAACATGAGAGTGTAAAGTGAATATGTATCTACTATGTTATCGGAAAAAACGTTATATAGCAAAACAAACAATGTATATATCCTGTAAGAATAATAACACTCCATTTCGGTTCTAGATTCATAGCTACATAATATATTAAAGAAACAATCCCTATCAAAAAGATTGCTTTGAATATTATTTGAAATCCTGTATAGTCCGCCATTTACATTATTGTGGGATTTTCTTACGAGTCTTACGCGCTTTTCCTCTTGTCAAATTAATAGAAGAAATATTAAAAAGACGGTCAAACAAATCACTCTTTATGACACCATCGTTGAATTCATCTTTTTGACCATCTGTTGAACCGCCTTCATTCTCGTCCCTGTAGCATGTTAAACCAATAGGAACCGCTAAATTTTCAAAAAAAGAATATAATTTGCTATCAGTGAGGTCATTCTTTTTTCTTTTTAATAATCCAGTAACAGAAAGACCGCCAACAACGATTGGTTGTTCATCCTCGTGTACACCATCGTTTTCATCCTCGTGTACACCATCGTTCTTACCCCCGTTTTCACCCCCAAAGAACCCTTCAGTACCCATTTTTGAAAAAACCAACAAATCTGTCATTATATAATCCCGCGGATTTTTATTTATTCGGTTTATCTTGAGGCTGTTTTGAATAATTACGCCGAATATCCTTCGTGACTTTTATCTCACGGTTCTCATGTAGGTAATACATAATACGTTCTACTTCTTTCGGGTCGCTCAACAATCTCTCTAAACAATCCTCTACATATCCAAAAGTAATCGGTTGATAATCTCGTTTTTCGTAGAATTTTAAATCTCCATCGCTTATCTCAATCCGGGTGTTCTCCAATCCATTTTTTTCAACATATTTATAAATATTTCCTATCAACTGGGATTTTAATTCACGAGCCTTCTTGACCTTTTCATTGATGGCTTTGATTTGTGTATCAATAGAAACCCATTTTTGAACACTTTCAACGAATTTTTGACGTTCTTCTTTTGCGTCTTCCATTATGTCTCTTATTTTTAGTGTATATTTTCTTTTTGGTTCTCCTCTTATTTTTCCCGCCTGTAACTACAGGGTTCGCTGAATCAGTAGAGACCCCTCCTGGAACTTGTTTTGTCATATCTGCCATTTGAATCGTTGCTGATTGTTTTGCTAATTCCGAAATTTGATTTTGGTCTAATAAACTACCAGCATTTATTGAAGCAGGTGAAATCGTAGACCCTGGAGAACCACCTTTTACTTTGACTTTTCGACTACCCCCGGTAATTCCAGGAGTTCCTTGAGGAACGGGTTGGCCAAAAAGTCTAGGGTCATGAACAGGTTGAATCAAATTCCCTTCATGACCTCCTCCGGTCTGGTTTGTTCCCCATACATATACACCATAATCCGCGGCACCTCCACAGCCCCCTCCTTTTATTTTTCGACTTTCTTTTCTCATTTCCTATATTGAATATGTATATTTTTTTACATAATGATTAATAGATGTTTGGGCTAAAATGGTGTATTTCATAAGACCTGAGCAATTTACATAAAATAAAGAACATGGCTAATACTAGAATCATAATAAACAAATTATAGAACGCAATCAGCCAAATGTAAATATACATTTCATTATAAATCATACTAAAAATCGGTTTCATCATTTCTCGCACGTCTTTTTTCAGGTTCTCATCTGTAAAGAAATCTATACATGTATCGCGTAAGTTTTTCATTTGTTCTCTTTTATTGTTTGTATTTTTATTTTAAATTCATTGGACGAATTCGTCTATCCAACAGTTTTAGAATGACTTTATAAACTATAAATGATCCACGATACAACAGATAAATTCGATTTTAATAAATTAACATTATGTAAGCCCGTCTCGAATTCCAGTGGAAGCTTCTTCATTAAATATTCGATTGACGAGAAACCGCTCTACATAAAGCCACCAAAATGTAATATTAAACAAATCGTGACCAAACAAGGAAGAAAATACTGCGACTTAATTTTCCAACCAGAAAATGACGCTTTCATTCGCTGGATGGATAATTTAGAAACACGTTCTCATCAACTTCTTTTTGACCACCGCCAAGAATGGTTTAAAACAGATTTAGAGAAAGATGATATCGAACATTCGTTTACATCACCTATGAAATTTTATAAATCTACAAAGCAATACATTGTTCGTGTAAATTTTCCATCTAAATTGACTTCATTGAAAGTGTATGACGAAGATAGCAATGTTGTCCCAATAGAATCTATTGCTGAAAATAGCCAAGTGATGGTTATTTTAGAAATCCAAGGAGTCAAATCATCTACGAATTTTCAAGTAGATATCGAAGTCAAACAATTAATGATATTAAAAACAGAAGAATTGTTCGATACTTTTATTTTGAAAAAGCAAGAAAATACTTTAGCAACTACTCCTTTAAGAGAACCTACAGTAGAACCTTTCATACAACCTATAATACAACCTACAGTAGAACCTTTAATACAACCTACAGTAGAACTATTTAGTAATCCCGTAGTAGAACCTACTATAGAAGAAAAGATTGAATCTAATGAAGATTCTCTTTGTGAAGTCGATTTTGATTTAGACAATATTCCGAATGAAGCCGATTCTGTGGTTTGTCTTAAAGAACGCAAAGAAATGTATTATCAAATGTATCAAGAGGCTCGTCAAAAAGCAAAGGTTGCTAGAGATTTAGCACTTTCGGCCTATTTAGAAGCCAAACAAATTAAAAACAAATATATGTTAGACGATATTTTGGATAGTAGTAGCGATGAATCAGAAGATGAAGGCTCTGAAACAGAAACGTTTTAGCAAAATTAATGGATATTTCGTGCTTCTTTGTCTATAAGTCAAAAAATATTTTATCAACCTGTTTATATAAACGCAAATGTTAAAAAGTTTTGCTAGTGGATTTTCCAGAGGTTTTGCTAAATTTTTTACAACTGAAAGAGTCGCTATATTAGTAGTTTTCCTTATTTTAGCATATGCTCTTTATGCATATTCTGGTGCAAAGACTCTCCGTGTCGATGGAATGAGCTCTGGCGATGCCTCTACAGCAACAACCGCACCTGCTGCTGGAGGTGCTACCGCTGCTCCTAAGGCTACTACAGTACCTCATGTAACAGGTGCCCCTGCTTCTAATATACCTTCTGGATATGTTGCCGGAGCAGTTGCTTCCCCTCAGGATTTACTCCCTGTTGACCAGAACAGCCAATGGGCCGCTCTTAACCCCGTCGCTCAAGGCAATATCGCCGCCCCTGATCTTCTCCAGGCTGGTTACCACATCGGACTTGATACTATTGGACAAACCCTCAGAAACGCCAATCTCCAAGAGCGTTCTGACCCCATCATCCCTAAGGCTGCTGTAGGACCCTGGAACCAGAGCACAATTGACCCTGACCTCGGCCGCGTTCCCTTGGAGGTTGGTTGCGGAGCCCGTTAAGTAGTATAACCTTTGTGACCTAGAGTAAACTCATACGCAAACGCAAAATATTATTGAATTTTAAATAATATTTTGGTATATTATAATGGACAAGAAAGATGTATTTATTCAAGTCATCGTAATAGGTGTTTTATTTGTAGGAGCATATATGTATTTAGCAAATAAAGATACGATGGATTTAAAATGCGTTATTTCTACAGTAGATGGAAATAAATATTGTATTCGTGACAGAAAGGAGGTTTCAAGAGCCGCCGATTTATTGGCCGGTGTCGTCGAAAAATGTAAAACATTGGTTGAAATCGTTTTCAAGAAATACCCTAATAAGGACAATGTTCTCCGATTGAAAGAAGGATTTAAACCCCAACAAATTATGGAAACACTCCCGACAAGCGAACATACGGCATATAGCGAGAACAAGGGTGAGAAATTGGCATTTTGTCTGAATAAGAAAAATGAAAACAATAACGATTTAATAGACGAAAACACACTAACCTTCGTTGCCCTTCATGAATTGGCTCATATAGCGACTAAGTCGATTGGTCATAAATCCGAATTCTGGGAGAACTTCAAATTTTTGCTTCATGAAGCCCAGGAGGCGGGGTTATATTCACCAAAGGACTACAAGGCCGCCCCACAAGAATATTGTGGTATGAAAATAACTGATAATCCATATTATGATGCTTAATCACAATTTATCACTCGTTTTTTATTATGATATATTATACATATTATAATAAATGACAACCGTATACAAAGTCTGTTTATTAGGAAAAGAAGGCGCGGTTAAAGAAATTCTAGTGTTCTCAAAGGGGTCCGCCGAAGACCAAACAGAATCCCCTTTTAGTGAAAAGGAACGCGCGTTTATTGAAGATGAGACTATACCTGTCCGATTTTCTCGTAATGAGATTTATATGGATGATTCCATCTCTGTAATAAAACATAAAATAATAAAGGCCATACAAGACCCTATTTCCTATCACGAGCTTTATTTGTTTAGTCATATCAAGAAAGCCAATATTTATAACACCGTATTATCCAACGTAAAATCTAGTTTGTCCATTGAAGAATATAAGCAGCTCTTGGTCAACTTAGGAGCCACCCAAGATATTTTGGGTTCAATTGATATAAAAAAAGAATATTCAACGGAGGACCTACTAGAATTAGATGAACTTCTTCGTGACCAAACCGAGTTTTATAAAGTGAGTATCGGTAAACGATTCCGTTCTAGTCATAATGAAATCTTTTCTGCAAATCCATATGATATGTTACCTGCGCCCTCCATGGCAGGAAAACTCTGGACACAATTGTCTACGAATCCTTTGGAATCATTCGAGAACCAACTCTTATTAAATAACCATGGAGGCAAATTCTTAGAAAACACATTATTCGTTTGCTTTGCTCAAGATGTTCTCGAATATTGTGCTTCAAACAATATCGATATGGCATGGGCTACCGCAATATACTTCCCACTTTTGGCAAAAGAAGAAATATTCGACATGGATTCACTGGAAGACAAAAGACGGCAACTCCAAGCAACCACGAAAAAAATGTCCCCTCCGCAAAATGAAGCAATAGATATCCTACATGACATCTATCGAGAACGCATTAGCGAATTGCCCTTTTTGACAGCCGGCGCAGACGTTTTTTCGATTATTCTCCATCCTGATTTCAAACACATTTTGCCTCTCGATGTTATTTTCAAAAACGTTCATGCTACCAAAATGATTCCTTTCATTAAATATAATCCTGGACCGAGACGTGAGAACATTTACAGACTTTATAGTGAAACAGTGACAAAATATGGAACGAAGATTCCATTCTTACCGGCAAAAACTATTATTAAATTGGCAAAAGAAACAGGAAGGAATCGCCAGATTTCGTTTTCAGTAGAAAGCGAACGCGGTGATTTTTATATTCATATTTTTACAAACGGAGATATTTCTATTTCTGGAAATAACTTTAGAGAACCTATGAGTTTTCTTGACCTAACGGCTTCCATTAACGAAATAGTTAACCCCATGATAGACCATATGAATGATTTCCTTAAAAAGAATGGGTATGAATTAAAACGTTTTGAAAGTTTGGACCAAGATAATCTAGAAATAGAATACCTTCATTTTGTTTATCGGTTGCGTATCCAGAAGGATATTGATTTGAAGAAATACAAGAAATGTTTCCAGGCGGTTTTTGATATTGTAGAATCAGATATTCACAAGGGTGCAGACCTCCGATTTAAAAGAGTGGAGAACTATAGTTCAATGAACGAAGAAGATGCTTTTATTGCGGGGTTATTCGGGAATAATCACAGAGAAGAAATAATAGGACAAATATCTAGAAAATACGATTTGTCTCTTCAAGAAGCTGGTCTACGATTGGTGGAATTTTTGAGGGACCACGAACAACAACAGGGGAGATTTATTAAAACCTCGATGAGAATAGCAGATAGTCCTGGATTCATTGTTTTGATGAAAATAGAGGCATACGAAGACATTCTTCTTTGTGAACTCGAACTAGATAATAGTATTGCGGATATTTATATTGAATATGTTGATACTTTTACACTTTATTTTGATTCACTAATGCGGCTTATTCAAGACCCCAAATCTACAAAAACCGCGGCTAGTAAAATAACGAAAATATGCACGAAAGAAAAAGAGGAAAAAGAAGTGGTCAAATTCGACAATGTTCTCACAGGTATTGAAGCAAGTATCCTTTATGACATCCCCGAAGAAATCGAAGAAGAGGCTTTTAATGAACCTACTAGAGAACCTTCTGTTCCTTTATCCGGTCCTTTATCCGCTTTTGGTAATTTGGAAGAATACGAGGATGTCGATATAGAACCCGATGTTTTTGAATATGAAGAAACGGAATTTGAAGAACCTCCAGAACTTTTGAATCAAGAACAACAGAATATTTCTTTGTCACCTATCGAAGAAGCAGAACCCGCAAAATCGGCTTCAGCAGAAAGTCTTTCATCTATCGAAGAAAGAGAACCAGAAAAATCGGCTTCAGAACAAAATCTTTCCTCTATTGAAGAAGGAGAACCAGAAAAATCGGTTTCAGCAGAAAGTCTTTCGTCTATTGAAGAAGAACCAGAAAAATCGGTTTCAGCAGAAAGTCTTTCCTCTATTGAAGAAGAACCAGAAAAATCGGCTTCAGTGCAAAGTCTTTCATCTATTGAAGAAGAAGAAGAAAACGAAAACGAAGAAAGTTTGCCCAAAAGAAAATCCTCAGAAAGTTCTTCGAGTTCAAACGGACTTATGTATTTTGGTGGTTCGAAATTAGATGGTATGGTCCTAAAAGATGGAAATAATAATATCTTTTTAGGAAAATTAAAGAAAAAAGAACCCACAGTGTTCCTTTCGGAAGATGACGGCAAATATAGTGCGTATTCCAAAATATGTCAAGCAAGTTCTCAACGTCAACCTGTAATTCTCACACCAGAAGAAAAAGAAAAAATAGATGCTGAAGATACCAAAAATGGTTCGAAATCTTATAGTCATTCTCTAGAATATGGTTCAGACCCTGCTAATAAAAATTTCTATATATGTCCTCGTTTTTGGTGTCTAAAAACAAACGCACCCATTTCCGAAAAAGATGCTCTTGAAGGAAAATGCGGCAAAATTCTCCCTACTGGAGCCAAGAAAGTCGAGCCCGGACATTATGTTATAGAGTTCAATAACGCAAAACAACACATGGACAAAGATGGAAATTATCTAGAAAATTCGCCAGGATTTTTAGAAGGCAAACTCCATCCAAAAGGGCTTTGTATGCCTTGTTGTTTCAAGAAACCTTGGGATTCGAAATCGCAGGTTGAACGAAGAAAAGAATGCGCAATCGAACAAAAACAACCAGAAAACGGAGAACCTAGACAACCAGTCGCCGCCAAAAAAGCAAAAAAACTCACTACAAAACAAGAAACATATATTATCGATATCCGCAGATATCCTATCCCACAGCATCGTTGGGGGTTCCTCCCAATTTCCGTACAATATTTCCTTCAAACAGATAATTCAACCGCGGTTCATCCAGATAATAACAAATACTTACGCGAAGACAGGCCAGTAACAACCCTTTTAAGATATGGAGTGGAGAACTCGGCGAAAAAATCATTTATAGGATGTATTGCGGATATTTACGCTTATATAGGAAAACGCGCTGAAATCCCTACTATCGAAGACATGTGTCATATAATATCAGCCGCCGTTAGTATTGACCTCTTCTTGAAATACCACAATGGTTCTCTCGCGTCTATATTCAGACCCAAAACATATAATATCGAAGATATTGACCCGAAAAAATATGAAGGAACATCAGAATTCATGGATAGATTGGACAAAGGCGACGAAACCCATCTAGATTTTATATATGATACCATTGCAGCATATGAATCATTTGTTTCCTTCTTGACAAATCCGGAATCTTATATCGACCATACTTATCTATGGGACATTGTTTGTTCTCCTAATCCTATGCTTTTTCCTACAGGATTAAATCTGGCTATCTTGCGAATTCGTAATGTAGATATGACTGATGACATTGAATTATTATGTCCTACATCAGTCTATTCGCCGGTTCTCTTTGATTCCAGAAAGGAAACTATTATTTTAATAAAACACGACGAATATTTCGAACCTGTTTATTTGTTTCATTCGGCAATTGTCGAAGATAAACGAACAATGAAAATCCAAAAGACATTTAAAGAAGGAAAATCGATTATCCAAGAAGTTCTCCAAATTATCCGCATCTCTATTGAATCTAGTTGTGCTCCCAAATCGAGTTTACCTCCCAACTCTGGAATGCCGAAAGTATATAGATTTTCAAAGAGTTTACCTGCCGAATCTTTAAGATTAATGCTACTGAAATACAAATTTGTCATAAAGGCTCAAATAATCAATTATCATGCAAAGGTGGTCGGGTTATGGGTAGAAGCTTTGGGACAATCAATATACATCCCATGTTCTCCTTCTTCTCAATTAGCGGAATTAGAAAAGAAATTCATGGATGACGACGATTTGTGGGTATCCTATAAAGATACCACCGATTTATTAACATATGTTCATGACAAATCAAAGGGACATATTCTATGTAGACCATCTTTAAAAATCGCTGAAGACGGACAGATAATAGGGGTTCTCACAGAAACGAATCAGTTTATTATGATTTCTGAGCCAGTTGACCCCATCGAATTTGAAGAAGATGGTATTCCAATGATAGAAGACGAGAACTATATTATTGCGGATAAGGTTTTCACCCAATCTAAAATAGAAGACCCGAAAAGAGTCGAGACGGTCAAGAAGATAATATTGGAAACCCAATTCTATGGTGCCTTCAGGACAACTGTGAGAATTCTATTAAATGACCCCGTTCATAATATGCATAAACAACAGATTTTGAAAATAATAGAAAACCGGAGAATACAGAACGCGGTGGATTTAATAGAAACTATCTTACACACTTTATGCGATGATTTCGTGACTTTCAAAGAATTCGACGAAGAAGTATTAATGAATTTGGGTGAAATAAGCGATTGCTTTACGGGTCAAGAAGATAAACGTTTCTGTGCCATCAAAGACGGTCGTAATCAATTGGTTCTCCCCAAAAAACATTTGGTTAGTCGAAAACCCAATAAAGCCATTTATTTCGCAAGAATGGCCGACGAATTATGGAGGTATAAACGCATACAACTTTTCATGATGAATTCGAAAATGTATTTGAATTTAACAAACACAGAATACAAGATAAATGCCGATGAAATGCTTATGTTGGAATCGCTTTTAACTGCTGATTATTTCAAAAGTCTAGAACCCTATGAACACGGCAATACACTTATTACATATGAGACCGCCAACCCGATTATGTCACAAAAATATAGCAATGAAATCAATCAAAATGCCCAGCAGGCGTTTGTCAAGAAGGATATTATACAAGATGATATACAGGACCAACTCGGTATTGAGTGTATTTTAGCATCGCATCCTATAACTGGAAAGAAAACGACTTCGGAATGGAAGACGTTTTTTTCACCGAAAGCGGTCGAAATAGACCTTCATAAAACAGTGAAATGTAGTTATTACCCGATTATTTATACATATTATGAAATACATAAAACCTTTTTGACAGTTGAGCAAATTAAAAAGATGTTAATTTCTGGATATAGCCGTGAGTATAGTATTTATTATGAGAAGGTATTGAAAGTCTTACGAAAACAGGGGAAGCGTGATATGGTCGATGATATTCGCAGGGGGAGATATGATTTGATTCAGGCGATTATTATGGAGGCATACTTCTTGACCCCCTTAGATTTATGGGTTCTCGCTAGCCTACATGAATTACCAATCGTTTTGTTTCATCAGAAGAAGTTGAAAAACCTGCTTGATTCAGAGAACTGGGTTTTATTGAACAAAACAAAACCCAATAAATATTATTTTGTAAGAGTTCCTACAGAACCCGATTCGCCTAGTAATTATTTGCCGCAGTATTCTGTTGTGAAACCGGCCGTTTCGGAATCCGAAATGTCTGTTCTTTTCAAAAAATCCAATCCGGCTTCCACTGTTTCTCTTTCCGAATATTTCGAAAAAATCGCTGTTTGAATTGAAAAATATTATTCTTCAAACAATGATAAATAATACGAAATCATTCTATTATAAGTTATCAATATTTCAAGTCTATCTTCTGGACCCAAATTATTTATGGTTTTTAGTGTATCTATATCAAATGTTCTCAAATTTAGAATACCATGAATATATTTATGCAACATACTATTAATATCATTTTTATTGGAAGAATCTACATCCCCTTTATTTTTGTTTTCACTGGTATTCATTTTCCATTATATATAGATATTTATTTTATTTCTCCGCCAAATATCCTTCAATAAATTTGAGACATTCATTGAAAATATCGAATAATTCATTTTTCTTTTCGTCATCTAATTTTTTTATATATTCTAATTGGTGAATATTTAAAGACCTACAATTACGTATATCATCCGTTATCATATCCATATAATGTATAGTTAAAATTTTATTTTGAGGTTTGTCGTAATAAATCGGCACAATACGTCCTGAATTGGATAATCCCGGTATGTTGGGAATTTTCCATTCACTTATTTTTTCAGGAATAAATGGCGCGATTTCCAATATTTTTGATAATGACCGATTTACAGGAGTAGTAAATTTATATGGTTCGTCAGTATTATCTTTAATTTCCATTTGTTCGTCGTCACTATCTTGAACTTGTTTTTCCATAAAACATAATAAGAATATTCTTTTTATATTTTTTACAGTTTATCCGGCAAATATAATTATTATTTATAATATATATGAGTAAAATTCGTTCTGGATTATATTCCCATAAGAGAATATATAATTGTTGTAACGGAATCCAACAAATACCTAGTATAACAAATACACCAAGTATAATAACAACTGACCTTCTTATCCATTTTGAAGCGAATGACCCAAATAGTTATAGTGGTTCTGGTAGTACATGGGTAAATATTGGAACGGGTGGAACAACTTATAACGCAACTTTATTAGGTTCTCCTACTCCCGTGTTTTCAAACAACCAAATTAAATCATTTCAGTTTATAAGATTTTTATTAAATACTGGAACTAGCTATTTGTCATATAATTATATGCGATTTTTACGTCCTGATGCTATCAGTGATGATTTTACTTATTGCGCATGGATTAATACTACAAATGTAGGATATGGTTTGAATCATTACCAATTAATGTATATTGTTTCTACAGAAACCGGAAACGTCAATAATGATTTTGGATTTGGTATAGATTCAAATGGTAAATTAACCTATGGCGATGGTTTATTAGGAGGGTCAGATATAACTATTCGTTCTACACAATCGGTTAATACTGGTAATTGGGTATTCGTTGCGGTTACACGTAAAAAATCAACAGGTGATGTTGTATTATATATAAATGGTATTCAAGATACTTCTGGAACTTGTAATATAGGAAATACATTAAGCACTTCAACATATGTATTGATTGGTTCAGAAACAGACTTTCCAGGTTATACATTTGGAGGTTATATTGGTGCTATTTTAGGAAATACAAGCGTATTAACAGCGAGTCAAATACTGAATAACTTCAACGCCCAGAGAAATATATATGGAATATAGATGATTTTAATGAACGGATTCAATGATAACCGAACCATCTAATACATTGGTTTCTAATAACCTAATCAAAAGTTTATCAGACGCCTCCTTGTTCTCCGCCAGTATTTTTTTTGCCTCTGTAAAACAATGCTCGACAATATCCAATACATCGAAATCCACAATTTGTTTAAGACCATCAGAATAATCAAGTCTCTCTCTAGAAAAAGAACTCAACGAATTCCCCATTCCAAATCGCTCCACCATCTGTCTAGCCAAATCATTTGCTTCTTTTAAATCCTGGGATGCACCCACAGATACTTCTTCGACACCATATGCCAAAGCCTCTGCTGCTTTTCCTCCCATAGCGATTATTATTTTTTTAATCAATAAATCCCTAGTGTAAAGCCCCGCTTCTTGGACCTCGGGGTTCTCGTCAAAAAGAGTAAATCCGCCGACACCACTGTAAGTCGATTTCATAGAAACTTTCTTCAATACAAAATCTTCGGAAAAATACGCAACCAAAATAGCATGCCCCAATTCGTGAATTGCGACCCTGGTTCTAGCAGCAATAGACCGCATATCACGCTTCTTGGTAATCCCTACCACAATCTTCTCGAGAGCATCGTCAATATTTTCTTTCGTGACAGTTGTATTACCCCCTCTTGCAGCAAATATCGCCGCTTCATTCAATAAGTTTTTGATTTGGGCCCCGGAGAACCCAGCGGTCCCCTCCGCCAATTGCCGAACATCCACATCGGCGGTTATATTTTTATTTTTTAAATAGACTCCCAATATAGATTCTCTACTTGACCTATCCGGAAGAGGCACATAAATAAGTCTATCAAATCGACCCGGTCTTAAAAGTGCTTCATCTAATACATCGCGTCTATTCGTAGCAGCAATGACGATGACCCCCGTATTCGGTTGGAATCCATCCATCTCTGCCAAAATTTGATTAAGCGTTTGTTCTCTTTCATCATTGGGATTAAGACTATTTGCAGCACTTCTCTTTTTTCCAACAGCATCAATTTCATCGATGAAAATAATAGCAGGAACGTTCTCTCTGGCTTGTTCAAACAAATTGCGGACTTTAGATGCACCCGCTCCAACAAATAATTCGACGAATTCACTTCCTGACATGGACAAGAAGGTTGCATTCGTTTCTCCTGCAATAGCCTTTGCAAGAAGGGTCTTACCAGTTCCCGGTGGACCATCTAACAATATACCCTTTGGGATAGTAGCACCGGCGGCCTCGTAAATACTCGAGTTTTTGATATAACTGACTATTTCGAAACATTCTTCGAAAACCTCCGGGCTTCCCGCCCAATCAGTCAATCGAACACTTATAGCGGATTTATTTACGGCTTCTTTTGTAGAAAAACTGAATGGGAATAGAGAACCTCCCGGTCCGCCCACACCCGAATTCCTGAAAAAGATACTGGAAAAAATATTGAAAAGAATAGTTATAGTTAAAGATACGATGGCAAAATCCATGATCCCCGTAAACAATCCTCTTCCCATTTCAAAATAATTGTCGGATGGTTCAAGAATAGAAGTTCTAACGTTTTTTTGTATGGCAGTCTCTACCAAGTTCTCCGAGAGAACAGGCGAAGAATGAGCGGTTCTAACAAATTCATCTTGTTCAATATACACATCTTTAAGATCATTCGAAATATAAATATTGGCATCCGAATTCAATTCTTTGTAAATATCAGAAAGAGGAACATTGTCAATATTCCCATAGGGAGTATTCTTCATTTGAATGACGGGGTTCTTCTGTAGTAATTGATGGCGAGTCGGTGTAAATGCCACAGTAGTACTTAGCGCTCCTATGAAAAATAGCAAATGATTCATTACATAATAATAAATCATTTATTTATGTTAGTTTTGGGGTTAATATAATTCTGTATATTTAGAATCGCCAGGATAAGATTTAGTTGCTGCTGTAGTTTGTCCATGAAAATGTGCTAAAATCTGGGTTATTTCACTCAAATATGTATTCGATAAATAGATGGTTTGACCCCATGAATCATTTCTTCCATAATTATAATAATCGCGAACATGGCCGTTTTTTTTGCCACCTATGATTTTATACCAAATTGTTACAGAATGTCCATTATTATAAGGATAAGTCGAAAAAGGCATTATCATGCTTCCTAATATGGCTAACTGTAAAAATAAAGCATAATCTTCATCTCCAGCAATAATTGGAACCGGCGGCGGTTTCCCGCTTGATTGCGCAGCCGATTTTTGGACCATCGAAGTCGGATTTGTAGGAGTTCCAAACAAGGGACTTAATTCATCAAGCGACCATTCTGTATAAGGTCCTAATAAAGGCCATAAATACGTTCCTAAAATACTAATCTTATATGAATTCGTATTTGGGATATTACCTGTTTGATCATTTGGGTTTAATAAACACACCATATACATTTCTTCCAAAAAAACACGCATATCTTCGATGGATTTAATAGAACCTTGGTCGGCTCCTGATGGAAGACTTGGCCCGCTATCAGCACCTTCTACTATAATAGTATTTATATATAACATAAAAAGAATAAGTAAACATAAGATGATGATACCCAAATATTTCATTTTATAATAAATGAATATTTTTATTGTGACAATGCTTTTTGTAAAATAGCGAGAACCGATTTCAATATAGGCGGAATAAAATATTTCACTAATCGGTCATTTAGATTCACATATTGGTCAAGTATTGGATTCTTAACAAATATCTTACTTGCTTGAATGGAATAATAATTTATCATACAAAAATGACTATATGCCTTAGAATTAGGAAATACTTCTGGGAATTTTCCATTCAAATAATTGAATGCTAATGTCTCATTGAATGAATCGAAAGCGACGTCGATAACGGTACAGAAATAAATTAGAGCTGCCATATTTTTACTTGGGTCTTTACCGTCTCCCATTAAATTTATAATTTTCTTCTGTAGGGTGTCATAAAGAGTATACATTTGATTCTTTGTTGTAATTGGAAGACTAATGCCTCCTGTAAATTCCATAGCATTTATAGCTGCTCTCCATATAGGAGGAATATTTGCTGGAGGTGTCGTAAGTGGGGGAGGAGAACTAGTAAGGGGTGGTGTCGTAATCGGTGGGTCAGTAGGTGCTAATGTAGGATTACTATATGCTGGTATCGTTGTCATTGACGGGGTAGTCGGTCCAGGTGTATTAATCGGCGCCGGTGAAGCAGTTGTTGTGGATTGACTAGGGTCAAATGAATATTCAGTTGATGTATCGACCCATGTTGGCGGGTCTTCATCTGGCGAAGGCGGGGTTGTTGTAGGTGCTGGAGGACTTTCTAATGAAACCTGATTAACGTCTCCTGGTGCTACATATGTTATCTTAAACCCAGTCGATTGGCTTATAATATATGCTAGAATATCAGGAGGATATGGGAACTGCGGAATAGATATACTCTGTATTTTATGATGCCTGGGATAATGAGGAACCGAATGACCGCCACCCATTTTATATTATCTATACAAAAAAGAAAAAAAATAAATATCTATTGTTATTTATTTTTCTTTGACCCCCATCAAGAATTCATCAAGAATCCACCTAAAACCCCATATCATAATTATCTTGACAGACGCCCTCATTCTCTTGGTGGATAGCCGTAATATTATTCTGTATGACCAATTTCGAATTAGCACACCCAATATCTTCTTTTTGACCACCGAACAAGGCTTCTATATCTCTCTCGTCGTCTTTGACCGTCGCCTCCTTCGCTTCCACTTTTGCCAGTTCCTTCATGTCCAATATAACATTGAAAGCGCCCGTTCCATAATATCCAAACTGCCCACACATCACATTCGCCGACACACCGCGCATTTCATCGAAATCAGCATGCCTGGCAGCTTGTAACAATATCTCTGTATGAACCTCGAAAGTCGCCTTCGCAATCGGACCGATATTATCATTGTGTAGGCCAGACCGGAATATAGCCACCATGCCCTTCGTGACAGTCATTCTATCACACAACAAACTCAGATGATGGTAGTTGATATTAACATCACTGAACTCCATCACTTCTGAAAACTCATTGAAGATTACTTGGCGAGCGGCTTCGATACCCAATACATCGAACATCTCGCCAATATCATTACTATAGGTCCGCTGGTAATCGATATAATCCGTTCCCAAAACATCGAGCATATTGGTGCCCGTGGTATCTAATACCCAAGTATCCTTCTTGACATACTTGCCGTCCTCCTTAGCAACCATATTCTGAAGTTTCCTGGGAAGAACATTCTCGATACCATTAACACCACGAAGCACAATATTACTTAATAGACTGTCTTGGAAATTCCGGAGCATATAAATCTCGTCACTCTGGTCGAGAGACTGAACAGCACCCTTCTTCTTCTTAAACATATCTCCATTGGTTCTAATCCTGAAAATGAGCTGTTCGTCATTGTAATCCGAGTATATACACTGAACATCAGGGTTCGTGTTCTTGATAGCAAAGTGGACGTCGTCCATTGTTATATTGCGCTCTAGTAGGGCCTCGGCATCGAGTTCCATACGGACAATCCACTTGGATTTTGTCGATGGGTCCACCTGTTCTTCCTCATTACATTCGCGCATAATATCTTCGAAAGCATAGTAGGATTCGATGATACGCTTATCCATATCAATGAATGTCGACCTCTCTAAAGGGTCAAAGCAGATTTGGACGGATTTCACAACATCCTTCAAGACAGTGTGTTCGAGCATATTAGCATATACTGCTGCGCGGTCCTTATCTGCTTCATCTACCGACTTGAGATGAATCGTCATAGCAGGCTTCTTAGGATTATCTGTTAGTCTTAAAATCTCTTCAATACGAGGAACTCCACGAGTCACGTTTGACTTGGAAGCCACACCGGCCAAATGAAAAGTGTCGTTTTGAGTGACACCATTATAGCAGTCGAAATTTCTGGTCTCCGCTACTGTTAGGTCATACGCATAGTGAGTGGTATTTGGAACTTCTTCTATACTAACAACTTTTTCGAAAATCAAATCCGGTAATCCAATACCCCGTTGTTGGAATACGATTTCACCATTTATTTTATTCGGAACAGTAAGATATGCCTTATCGTATTCATATTTATATGTTTGTGTCAGCAATGTATTTATACGGTCTTGCTTTGATTTTATAGGGAGATTGAGCATAGCACCCAATTTCTGAGCTTGACCATTACGAATAACGAGGTTGTATAACTGTTTGATATTCTGACTTCCTCGGTTATTTGTAAATTGTTTTTTAGGCTTATGAATAGTCGCAACAACACCAACATTCTTCATCATTACCATAACATCAGTTAACATAGTAAGAGAAACTGACGATATATTAATATCGCACACTCTATCAGAATATGAACTTTTGCTTATAAATCCATCCCCTCCAATATAGGCATCCAAGAAACCCATAATACATTCGCGGTTAGAGAATACAATTTTGTCAGAAACAAACTTGTTATGGCTCAATTTTCCGCAAAGATTCTCAAGGATACGACATAATATAGTGTTATATATTCGCACATCTTGACTGGTCCATCCAGGTTGGTTCTTATCATTGACACAATAGACCTTAGTGGTAATATTCCATTTTTGACAAAGTCGCTGAATCGGTTTCAAGTATTCTAGGTCATTATTCGAAATCGAAATCTGGTGTTTTGTCATACAGCCCTCCGCGCAGTAAGCGCCCACCAAGTATCCAAAGTCGTACTCGAGAGGAATGTTTGCGGGAACTTTATATTCGCATATATTGACCAATTTCATATAGACGCAATTTTCGTCGAAACATTTATCTGCCTTTGTCAAATCAACGAAGGCATCACTTCTACTATGTGGTAAATCAAACAATTTTCCATTATGTTTGGACCACCAGTGAAATTCATTCATGACCCCCTTCGCCTTATGATAATCGGCACCATATAAATATTCGGTTGGAGGCAAAATGTCACGAAGATTCAATATATTCATATCTTCGTAAACCAATTCCTTCTTCGATATTGGCAAATAATCGTCCAAAGTTAGATCCTTTCCATTCACCGGAACAATCTTTCCATCTACTAATTGAAGTAGAGATTTTGCCTTTGTGACAATGACCTCACGGCAACCTTCAGTTGTTATTTTAAGCATAGTATCAGTTCCATCTTCGTTAATAACCGGATGTTGGGTGACGGCTTCAATACGAGTCCATACTGTTTCACCCGATTCATTTGCTGAAGGGATTTCATAATATTCATCTTCTGGACACAACTCGGCGTAAGTCGTATCCTTATCCTCCATATATTCTATTTTCTTCGATTTATTTATATGTTCGGCGACAAACACACCTATCTGGGTCTTCTTTATCTCATTCCGTCGGTTGCGAACAACAATTTCAGTCTCATATGTAACCGAATTCAATGTCAACTGTGTGGTGGGTTCACCAATAGATTGACCAGCAATGACACCAACCATTTCACCCGGATGGACGATAGATTGTTTATACTTCAAGACAACTGTGTCCAATAAAAGCTCCAACCCCTTACGATGGAATCGTTTATGAACCAATAATTCGCGAGGTGTCAAGTAGAAATAATAAAGAGTTTCGAACAACTTCGTCGGTTTTGCAAAGTGTAGTTGCTGGATTTTCTTGAATGTTCGTTCGACCATCTCGAATGCCTCTAGTGGCGTAACATCAGTCATAGAATGGCTATTCAATCCCAACTGACCCTGTAAATTCGCCATAATATGCTGGAAAGAAACAGGAACTTTCACAGAAGCATCGTCTTTGAATTTGAAGACATTAGCGACCAAGTTATCGCGAACATCTATCATACGCATGATGTATGTATTCACCTTCTTGACAGTCTCAGCACGTTGCTTCTTGAGCCTTGTAATAGTTCCCTTCGTATAAACCGCCATCATATCTTGGCTGCTATCCTCCGCAACACCCGCAATATCGAAATGGAGATATACGTCCTCGACACTCATACTTACTAGAGGGACGGCTTGTGATTCAACCTTTGTAGAATCGATACCATCATCACCATAAGCAAACTGGATGATTTTCCCGCGATTATTACGGACAGTCATATCATATTCCACTTTAAGATCCTCTAAGCCCTTGATTAAACGGCGCTGGATATATCCGGTGCTTGATGTATCCCTTACTTGAAGTCCATTGGCTAATCCAAAATTTAGAGTAGAAGGAATCGTCAAGTCATATACCTTAGGGTGTGCTTCGACGCCGATGATATTGATTTCTACGATTTTATCCAATACTACATTCTGGAAGGTCTTGAAGTTCATATGTGATTTTCGCCATTTAAGAGCCTTCAATTTACGTTGTTTGGTTTCTTCTAGGAGAGGAATTCTATCAGCGAATATCTGTCCCCATTGGGCCCCGATATTCAATCTGTAGGACGGCTTGATGTTTTTCGTTCCGAAATTATTGGATTTTAGTTGGGTTTTAGAGACTCTTCCAAAGATTCCTAGACGCGAACATAACATCGAAATCCCCTCAATCAATCTTTTCGATGCTGAAGATACATCCACCGAATTTTTCGAAATACTTCCATCTCCCGAATAATAACCATTCAAAAGACCAATTACAAACGGCTCATTTGCAATATATGCTTCTGTAGGAATATGTTTATTTTCCGCTTTATGTCCCACCAACTCTTTCATAAAGGTAGACAATATAGAAGAATTGCCTATAACCGAAACGGTTCTATATCCTTTAATGCTAATTTTCTCACGAGTAGTGTGAGAAATATTATGGGAGTCGAACCAATCGCATACGAATTTCTGAATAACGGGGTCATTATTCGTGATAGATACTGATGTCTTGGTACAGTGTCCTTCAGCCAATAGAAGCCCCACGAATATACCGTTTTCTTGTGTAAGACTGAATGTATCGGAGATACACGTGTCCGTTCGCTGAGCGTGATATGGGTATACGAATCCAGTTCGGATATTATCAATATTCGAACGAACATTTGTTCTCTGGAGTGATGATTTCTTCGAATATGGCAATGTGAACGTGGTTCCATTATTCTCGTTCCACCAGCCAGGAGGGATCTTCTGTCTATCTTTCATTGCAACATTCATTAATTGCGTGGCCGAATGAAATTCGGTTCCATAGAGATAATCTCTTTTTGACAAATACTCAGACAGTTTTATTTCATCAATGACAACTGGTGGTTTCGAAAGCATTTCTGTGACAGGTACACAATCTCCTACAGTAATATCTGGAGTAGAAGTTTCCACGAGTTTCTTGGATTCTTCATTCCAAATCAATAGAGATTTCGACTCTGTTACAATAACGCTTCTTCCTCCATGAGTTTTTATTTCATATAGAGCAGTTCCAGGGTCGTGGCGAGTAATTGCGGTTATTTCACCCCAAGTAACCACTCCATTTTCGTCTGTAGTAGGAATATATACTGTATCGATGTTCATGAGCTCCATCTGTCTATCCGTGAAATGTTGGACTTCTTCCGGCTTCGCGTTATCTATTTGAGAATCGATCCAACGACCAATCTCGATATATTTCGGCTGGTCATTCTCAATTATAACTATAGGAGTTTCCCAAGTAACTGACTTACAAGCCGTATCAATTAACCCGATACGACCTCCCATAGCATGGAAGAAGAGTTCGGGAGCGGTTAATCCAGAAATATAAGAATTCTCGATGAATCCACGAGCTCCCGGCGAGTCATCGAACTTCTTGAAATGAGGTAGTGTTCTATCCTCGAAACCATATGTAATTCGCTTACCATCGACGTTGGTCTGTCCTAAACAAGATATCATCTGTGATATATTCACAAGCGAACCTTTTGAACCAGACTCGACAATCATCAAGAAACGGTTGTCTTTACTCAAGTTCTTACGACCCTCTTTACCGGACAGCTCCGTCGCTTTATTCAAGATGTTATTCACGGTTGTCTCGAACTGGACCATATTCGAATTTGATGTATCGTTTTCGAAAATACCGAGATGGAGCTTGTCTAATTCTGCCTGGACTTCCATCTTCTTTTCCGATATAATCTGGACGATTTTCTCCTGTGTGACTTTATTAGCAATCAAATCGCTTATACCCACACTGAACGAACTCGTCTTCATGTATTCGGTGACAACGTTCTGGAGGTCGTCGATGAAATTAGTAGTTGCAAATGGCCCGAAATCGTTGTAGATTCTATGAAGAATGCCTCTGGTAGAAGCACCTAACATCGATTTTTCTAGCTGGCCACTGACATAATGTCCATTACGGATTTCCAAAACATTATCGTCTTTCTTATATTTCAATGTCAATTCGGGCATGATTTGCGATAATATATCGAAACTCGTGAGATTATCCCTGTTCGCCAATAACTTCTTGACATCCACTCTGGGAAACATCATCAAAAGGTTCATCGCATCCCTTGCTGTTAGTTTTAGATTGGGTCTTGTAAATCTGAATGACCCCAATAACGAATCCTGATAGATACCAATCAGGGGACCTGGTCCTACAGGTGTTAATACTTGATATGGAATCGCTGCCAAATGGCGAAGCTCGGTTTCCGCTAAGACATTCTGCGGAAGATGCATATTCATTTCCGTAAACCTTTCGGTTTATACCCCCTAAGTTTCCAAAGGGGACGGACTATATCTTGTGCCTTATCAGGTTGGTTAGACCATCATTTAAGACCTGTAACCATTTAGTCTCTGAACCTTCTTCATATCCTACCATATCCTGATATACAGGAAAAACGGACTTAGAAGCTTGGCTGCGGATTGCCCAATCATTCACATTATTACCATTGGGTTCGGCTATTAACCGAGTTCCTCACATATGTTTCCATTAGTGAGTGGTAGTGAAGGCTCTAAGGGGTTTCCCGCAATTTGGTCACATCGCCACTTTACCAAATCTAATATAAATACTCTCGCTCTATCTTTTATTTGTTCGACCGTTTCATATTTTCCGACAAAGGAAGACCTAATACCATTTATCGTAACACGAATATAATCGGTATTCGTTTTCGTGTCATGAATAATTGATAAATAGTCTTCTATTTTTGTTTCATCTACCGAAATGTCTTTATATTTGGCAAACTTTTTAGCGGTGTGTTGTTTTTGAACGATTTTCATCATCTCCTTACGGTGGGATACATCATTTAAAGATGATTTTAATCTCTCCGAAATTAACCGCTTTGTGTAGTCACTACGTTTCACATCTTTTTGACGAGTTATTGGCACAGGTTTTTGTTCGGTGTGCAACACCTTAGTAAAAACCTGTCCACCATCTGTCAGATTATACCCGTTTGGATATTTGGAATTATATTCCAATATGAACTGTGATTCGTAAGAATTCAACTCGCTGACTGGGCAAGTTTTTATCAGTTCACAATGGAATTTTTCTTGACCGTATTTTAATAAAGCAGCGTTCAAATACCAAGACTGGTTTTTCTTAGATGAGTGTGCTTCATTAACATGGTCTTTGAATCTTCCCATATATCCAAACGGTCTGTATTTATTGTGATTTAAACGGTGACTACGAGTTTGCCCTATATAACATTTATTCGTTTCGGTATTTGTAATTTTATAGATTTCTCCTATTACTTTGTCGGATTGGTCTTTCTCTAATAACATTTCTAATATATATTTGCGAGAAGTATTTATATGTATTTTTGGTAAAATGACTAGACGATTATATTAGCAAAATGCCCCTATGCTAAAAAGCATTCACTAGTAGATATTACACCGTTTTCCCTGCTAAGTATTATCTACAACTTAGCAAGCGGTCGTCTGTTGGGAACAAAATCTATCCCCATCGAAGTCTGCATTGTAAGGTTTTGTGCACGCGACATTAAACCTAAACGAGTCTCCTTGTTTCATGATTTTTACGATATGGCACATCATAGACATTCTGTGTAAAGATGGTTGTCTATTGAATAGAACGGCATCTCCATCCATCATATGTCTATGAACGATGTCACCATTTTCCAACCGGATAGAATTCACGTCGGCATATCTCAAAGAAATTGATTCTCCATTCTTTCGCTCGACAATCTTTGCTCCAGGGTGTATATCAGGACCGTTTTGAATGAGCTGCATCAGGAAATCGCGATTCTTGTCATTGACAATAACAGGCTTCGTAAGATTCTTCGCGATTTTCAAAGGGACACCTAACTGTTGGACCGACAGATTGGGGTCGCCAGTAATGACCGAACGAGCACTGAAATCTACGCGTTTTCCCATGAGGTTCCCTCGAATACGCCCATTCTTCGAATTGAGCCTTCCCATGATACACTGAAGAGGGCGACCAGAACGTTGTGCCATTGGGACAGCACCCTTGATTTTATTATTGACAATCATCGCAATGAAATATTGGAGAACACTCGTAAGTCCCTCAATGACAACAGCGGTCGTATCAGGTTTCTGGAGTTTGTCAAAAAGGTCATTATTCGTCTTGATGATATTCGCGTAGATGTGCGTCAAATCGTCTTCTGAACGCTGCTGGGCATCCAGTTTGACAGAGGGGCGAACCGCCGGTGGAGGAACGGGCAAGACCTGACAAATCATCCACTCAGGTCTAGACCAAACAGGACTGAACCCCATGAACGAAATGTCTTCGTCGGAAATTCGACGGAAGATTTTCAAAAGCATTTCGGGCGTCATACGCATATTCACCTTCGTGACCTGCTTCGTGCCATCCGCCTGTTCGACATTAATGCCTTCCCATACAGCGAATATTTTTTCGAAACCGTCGAGTTTGATTTTATCTGGCTGCTTACATCCGCATCCGTCGTCAATCGCCTCTCCACATCGTCGAACCTTTGCTGCTAACGGCGCAACGTAATCCCATCGCTTTTCCAGAGGATAATCTAAAATGTGCTTATGTTGGGATTTATTAATGAGCAATTTGCTACATTTGAAACAGACACATTTCGATATTTTCATAATATCTTTGATATGTTGGACGAAGAGAACAGGTTTTGCCAGTTTGATACAGCCGAAGTATCCTGGGTTGTCGATATATGTCAATCCATCTGTAGGACATATAAGCCCTGGTTCTAAAACCCCCATACGTGGATCAAACAGACCTTCTGGTAAAGGTTTGTTATTCACATACGTATCACGGGTTTTTACTTCGACTACGGCATTTCTCTCAATCTCTTCCGGAGATAACATTCCGAATTGAATGCCAATAATACGGGATGGAGCAATTTTTGAGGACATGACTGCTATATAATATACTAATACAATATTTAAATCGGTTTACATCAATTTTATAAATTGTCATAAAATTGATTTGAAAATATGATTCTTTATGACCTATATACTTTACCATCATGTCGCCAAAGAACAACACTGCTATTACTACTATTGTTAAGGGAAAGAAGGGGTCTAAGGAAAAGACTCAAACCAAGAGAAGAGGAAAGAAGGATTCTGATTCCGAATCTGATTCCGAATATTCTGAGTCTGAGTACGATTCTTCTAGTGAGTCTGAGTATGAGCCTTCTAGGAAGTCGAAGAAGAATTCCAAGAAAAATAGCAAGGATAACAAGAAGAGTGCTAAGAGTAAGGAGAACAAAAAGCGAAAGGACGAAGATGTCGACGAGGAAGAACCATTCGATGGAAAAGGATTCAAGGCTTTATTGGCGGAAATGTTTCCATCGAGTTTTTCGAAAAAAAAGGCCAAGGAGGCAGAAGAAGCAGCTGCTGCTGCTGAAGAGGCAAAGAAGGATAAGAAGAAGCGTTCGTCTAAAAAGAAGAAGGAGGAGTCGTCTTCGGAAGAAGAAGATGATGACGAAGATGATAGCGACTTCGAGACTATCGATGATTCTGATGAGGACGATTCGGATGATTATGATTCCGATGAGGATGATTCTGACGAGGATGATTCCGATGAAGATGATTCTGACGAGGAGGATTCTGAAGAAGAATCTGAATCTGAAGAAGAATCAAAAGATAAAAAGAAGAAAAAGAAGAACCAGAAAATTAATATCATCTTGTCGGTTGGTGGTAGTAAAGGCCCATCTGCTGCTGAAGAGGCTGAATACAATGAGTATTTTGGTTATGAAGATGACGATGAAGATTCCGATGAAGACGATGATGAGGAATGCGATACGGATGACGAAGAGACTTTCATGAAGGAGAAATATGAAAAGATTGAACAACCTCCTGAAAGTGTTGATTCTGACAGTAAGGAGCCCGACGAAAAAGGCGATGCTTCTATAAAGAAGGACAAGAAGGCCAAATCGAAAAAAGCCGATAAAAAGGAAGAAGACGCAATGTCAGTCAACGTCGAATCCGAGTATATTGAGCTTCTAGAACTCAAGAAAGACCTTTCGAAGAAGCTGGGGAAGAATCCAAAGAACAAGATTCTAAAACGCGCTGTGGCGGAATGCTCGGCGGATATTCGAAAGCTCGTAAAAGACGCAAGAAAGAGTAATGCGAAGGAATACAAGAAGCTCATACACAATGAGTCGAACAAGCCTGGTGAATTTGAGTTCTTCAAGACCAAAATGTCGAATGCCGAGCAACGCCGTATTATGAGCGAACTCAAAGTAGTCAATGAGTTTATGGAGGTCGATAAGCCTTACAGATTGGCACTTCTTGAATCTGCTATTCCGGCAAAACTGAAAGCTACCGCAATGCAAAAAATAAATATGTTGCGTTCAATGGACACTTGCGATGCCGAGTATTTCAAGATCAAGAACTGGGTCGATAACTTCATGCGTATTCCATTCTGTAAATACAAATCTCTATCGGTCTCCATGGCGGATGGAATCGATAAATGTCACGAATTTATGGCGAATGCGAAGTCTATTCTTGACAAATGCGTGTATGGCCTAGATGATGCTAAGCTACAAATCCTACAGATGGTCGGCCAGTGGATTTCGAACCCCCAGGCAATGGGAACTGCTATTGCGATTAAGGGGCCTCCTGGAACCGGGAAAACGACTCTTGTCAAAGACGGTATTAGCAAGATTTTGGGTCGCGAATTCGTGTTTATTCCCCTAGGAGGAGCGAGCGACGCGAGCTATTTGGAGGGGCATTCATACACATACGAGGGCAGTGTATGGGGTAAAATAGTTCAAAGTTTGATGGACTGTCAGTCGATGAATCCCGTCTTCTATTTCGACGAATTAGATAAGTTGAGTGAGACTCCTAAGGGTGAAGAGATTGCGGGAATCTTGACACATTTGACGGATACTTCGCAGAACTCGCAGTTCCACGATAAGTATTTCTCGGAGATGGACTTTGACTTGAGCAAATGCCTCTTCATCTTTTCGTATAACGACGAGTCGAAGGTCAACCCTATCTTACGCGACAGAATGTATAGGATTATGACGAGCGGATATGACTCGAAGGAGAAGACTGTTATTGCTCGTCAGTATATGTTGCCGAAGATTAGGGAGCAAGTGAATTTCCAGCCGGAGGATATTATTATTCCTGATGAGACTATCAAACACATTGTGTCGGCAAAACATCTTACACAAGAGGAGGCGGGTGTCAGAAACATGAAGCGGTGCTTGGAAATCATTCATACTAAGTTGAATCTGTTTAGATTGATGAAACCTGAAGAGAATCTCTTTTCGAAGGATATCAAGATGGAGGTGAAGTTTCCTATGACGGTTGGTCCTAAAGAGGTTGACGCGTTGATTAAGAATGAGGAGAAACAGTCGCAGAGCATTCTGGCAATGTATTTGTAGGTAGGGCCGCTGCGCTGTAACCAAGGTCTTCTGCTTCGCTAGCCCCTACGACCCCCTCCTTTCTTAAAATAATATCTTCTTGACCATCCCCTGGGAATTATAAAAAAAATCAATATAAACCATTTTTTATTTGTCATAAAGATATATCTTCTTGACAATCCCCTGAATATTTATAAAGGTTTTATATAAACCATTTTTTATTTGTCATAAAGATATATCTTCTTGACACAACAAAAAAATTCCCCTTTCGGAGAATTTTTGTAAAATGTTTTTATTCTTTTTTTAATTTTATTCTTTTTTTATTTTTTTTTCATTTTCTTTTTATTTTGTCTTTTCTTTTTTTAAAAATATAATTCAAAAATGAACGAAATATGAAAAACACATATGGAACTAAGCGTGTCTGATTCGCTTTCGAATCGTGTCTCTAATATTCGGGTAAAACTCCGCTACATTACCATAATCTAGCGGAATAATCGGAACCTTCTCGGCCCAACTATCATCTGGATCCCAGCCATGTGTTTCTGCTTGTGATTGGATGTCCTGTTCAAGACTCAAAGCGAGTTCTTGAATGAATTTCTCTTCTACTTGTGCTTGTGCTTCCACTAGGGCTTCTGTTTGTCTTTGGGCTTGTTCGTTCATTTCCTGTTCAATACTTAAAGCGAGTTCTTGGATGAATTTCTCTTGTTCTCGTTCTTTCTTCAAGAACTCTTCCTCCTGCTTGGCGATTCTCTTTCGTTCATGTTCCTGCTCCCGTTCTTCGTAGCTTTTGTAAGCCGAAACTTTCCAAAACCTGTCATCAGAATAGTAAAGTGAAAGCGGACGAGCTCCTTCCTGTAAAAGGATTCGGGTTGCCCGAGTATTTGGGATGTCCCAATCTACATACGCGACCGCGTTTTTACCTCTGAAATTGATACGCGTCACTTTCCCAAACCCGAGGTCCTCGATGACCCGGTATATCTGGGAGGAAGTAGCGTTTCCAATTTCACGAATGAAAAGCTTTGGGAGATACATAGTAGACATTTTGATTTAATCGTTGTTGAGCTGGAATAAGTGCTTCTAATCCATTCGGAAAAAAGCACTTCAATTTTTCATCATTTAATTGATTGGTATACGAAACATAAAAAAATCCCCAAAAGGGGATATTTTATTGAATAAACACATGTTTTTTATATATTTTTCTTTGTCAAAAACAATATTTATAATATACAATCAAATGACATACTTACGCAATTCCAATACGCGCTCTAATAATCGAGCGAGTATTCGAATGAAAATCGGCTACATTACCGTAATCGAGTGGCTCTAGAACAGGGTCCAAATAAAGCTCGAATACATTCTGAAATATCTCGTATTCAGATATAAGTTCTTTCATTACCTCTTTCTGGAGTCTTTCCTGTTCGAGTCTCTCTTTTGCGAGTTTCTCTTTTCTCAATCGTGCGTCTTCCATACGGTCCAGTAGGGCTTGTGCGTGTATCTCCATAAGCCCTGCGCGCAAAATATCGTATTCCTTTTGTTTAGGGTCGACATTTTTTTCCTTCTCGATTCTCTCTTTCTCGATTCTAGCTTTGGATTCTTGAATCTGCTTCTGTACCCAAGATAGAGCAGGAGGAGCAGGAGGAGCGGCAACAGCAGGATGAACAACAGGTGCTGTTACATGATCTGGCTTTGTCAATGGCTTATCCTTCGGTTCTTGCTCTTTGTAAGCTGAAACTTTCCAAAATTTGGTATCCGAATAGTAAATCGTAAGTGAGCGAACGCCCTCTTCTAAAATCATCCTGGTTGAACGAGTGTTTGGAATGTCCCAATCCAGATAGGCAACCGCGTTGTTACCACGGAAATTCACCCGGGTCACTCTACCAAATCCGAGGTCTTCGATGACATCGTATATTAGGGAGGAAGGTGCGTTTCCGACGTCGCGGATAAAGAGTCTTGGGGCATAAATGTTTGCTCGGGTAGAGACTGAGCTGGCTTTTGAAACATGGGAATTCGGGATGTGTTTAAAACCGCGAGGGCGGGCTACTGGTGCATCATACCGAGTAGCCGCTTTAGTAGTCGAGCTGTATTTCTTTAGGTCTCATTTTATCGACCCCTCCCGTTCAAGGGAAAGCTGTTGTCCTGAAAGGCAGCTTTACATATGGCGAATAACCTGTTGACGGACACAGCTCTAAAAGTGTCACAAAGTCAACGACCTCATTCCATATGGGCCCTCCCCGTAAGGAGGAGCCATGCCCCTGATTTAAACCGAAAAAAGTCTTTCAATTTTGTCACAAACGCATATTCTAGTGGACATTTTGGCGAACACAGAATACATATAAACCCATTTTATATTAGAATATAAAATGTGCTCTCATAACATAGTCGAAGACTATATCGATATCGACCCCGATAGGTCCAAACAGATTTTTTATTGCGAACGATGTTTTGATACTTTTTGCGGACCCATCATATTTATTGACTTGAATCGCTCAAATGAATTATTTAAGCCGGAGAACCCCCAACAGTGCTCGAGCACCCAGTCGTGTTTCCTCCGCGAGACTGAAGTTGGCTCTTCATCTCAGGAGTCAATACTAAAGGACCGCGAGAATTATAATAACCATAACCCTCAGCTTCAAGAGAACCCTTCGCTTGAGAATAAATGTCTAACTTCTCAGAAATTGCTAAATCCGGACTATTGAAAACACCTACACCTTCGAAACCTCCTACTGCCTTAGGACCAGTGGAAGACTGTGAAATCAAATAATTGGTAACCGGACCATCAATGGCGGCATTATCAGAGACGCTCGAATATTCTTGACCAGAACGTGTAGAAAATGCTTCGAATTTCGAATAGTTCCTAAAAATAGACGCCGAATATGGAACGTATGCAGGTGTCGAAGAGAACCATAAAGCGACGGAAATAATAACTACAAATAAAACAGCGATTGTTAAAAAATCCTTCTTCATTCGATATACATATTCTTAAGATATTGTTGTTATGTCAATGGATAACTTTCTAAAGGTTTTGATTTCAATTGATTTCTTATCAAATATAATTTGATTTTAGCATCAATATATGGATACATCAAATAAACTATAAAAATAATCAAAAATATTGTCAAGAAGAAAATATACATATATTTATTCGTCAGGTTTTTCTTCATCTTTGTTTTCTTCATTGTTTTTCTCGTGTTTCGCGTTTTCATTGTTTTTCTCATCTCCCTTTTTAGTTCTTTTGGATTTGAAAGTGTTGTTTTCTACATGTTGTCTAAAAAAGAATTGTCTAGATTTGTCTGATATGTTCTCATTCCACGATTGAAACCATTCAATCCATCTTCTTAAAAAATCTTTGACATCTTCTTTGATTTCGTCTAGAGAGAGTTTGAAACTCTTCGCGTTGCCTTTAATAATATAATTCGATTCATTTGTCGTATATTTGAATGAATAATAAATCATGAAAAATACAAAACCGAATAAAATGAAAATCCATATGATTATTGTAGTAGAAGAAAACATCCTGTGTCCAATAGGGACTTCTTCAAATCTTTCTACTTGACCTACCGATAGGTTCTCGTTGTTTAATATTGAATTTGGTGATTCTAGTTTTTGTAATTTATTTATTATTTCGGTTTCTTCTTTTGGATCAATCATAAATTTGTCCATGAATTGATTATATATTTTACGTATAAAATGCCTTATAAAGAATAACCGTGTAATATATAATGTCTAAACTTACTAGTTCAGAACGTTTGGATTTGAAAAAATTAATAAGAGATTCAGACGTACAGGACAATACTGAATATATTCGCAAGGTCAAACATAGTATGAAGATCAGGGATGATATTATGGTTCTTGACAAACTTATGAAAAAGGGAATTACTGACGAAGAACGATTAAAAGAATCTGCTCCCTTCTTGAATGAGAACTATACGGATATTTTCAAAAAGATGATTAAAGGCGAAATAGATTTAGAAATCATGGGTCGTTTATTGCTTATTCTTAAATTAATCGAGGATGAGAGAGTGGACCAACACGAAGGGTCGGTTATGGTTGGTAAAATTTTAAAAGAACTATATGTCGATTCTGCGCTTAAAAACTGTAAAAAGCGCGATGAAGAACAAGACGCAATTGAAAAACAAAAAGAACAGGAAGAAGTCAAATACAAAGAAGAGAAACCTATTTCTTGGGCGGAATGGAGAACTAAAAGACAGCAGATTATTGAAAACTTGGAAAAGGTGAAAGAATCAATAAAAGAAAAAGAAGATTAAAAGAAAGAGTAAAAGAAAACGGTATAAAAACACTGTCATAAATAGAATAATGAATTTCATTGCTCCAAAATTAAAGAATTTTGCTATCCTGAAACTTGCTACTACTTCTCCGGAATTAAAGACATTTTATAAGGAGCAAATTGATAAGCATAACTCGGGTATCCTTACGGATGAATTTCCTAATGCTGGATTCGACCTTTTTGTCCCTGATGATATTAAGATTGGAAGAGGGTTTCAGAGTCAGATGATTTCGATGGGTGTAAAATGCGAGATGAGATATAATAATGAGAGCACAGGATATTTTATGTTTCCTAGGTCGAGTATTTCTAAGACACCTCTTATGATGGCAAATCATACAGGGATTATTGATTCTGGATATAGAGGGCCTTTAATCGGCGCATTCCGAAATGTTAGTGGCGAAGATTTTCAAGTAGAAAAACATACAAGGTTAGTTCAGGTGTGTCATCCGTCGCTTTGCCCCATTTTAGTTGATTTGGTCGATGAATCGGACTTGTCAACTACAGCAAGAGGCGAAGGAGGGTTCGGTTCAACTGGAAAATAAGATTATTTCTGAATGTTATTATGTATAAAACATATATAATAACAATAAATGCAGAGAAAACCCGTACATATTTATAAAGGCAAAACCTTTACAAAAATGAAGCAACAGGGGTCATATAGTTCTCATAATAGTAGTAAAAAGGTTATTGTTTTTGATTTAGATGAAACATTGGGGGCATTTGGCGAGATGTTTTTGATGTGGTCAGCAATAGAACCCTACATGGGATTCATAGATAAAAAAATGATTTTTCGAGAACTTTTAGAACTATATCCTGAATTTTTGAGACCAGGTGTTCTCTCCATCTTAGAATTTTTAAATTATAAAAAGAAGGCCGGAGTATGTTCAAGCATTTTTCTTTACACTAATAATCAATGTCCTAAAGAATGGGTTGATTTAATTTTGGAATATTTTGAAGAGAGACTTAAATGTCCAGACCTTTTTGACAAAGTAGTGTATGCCTTTAAAATAAATAATAAAATAGTGGAACCGTTGAGAACCTCACATAGCAAAATATATAGCGATTTAATTCGATGCACATTGATGCCTAAGAACTCTGAATTGTGTTTTATTGATAATACATACCATCGAAAGATGGACCATGATAGGGTATATTATATCCAACCGAAATCATACGAACATGGATTATTACCAGAAGAAATTATTACTCGATTCATGAGAAAATGGTTGATATTTCCTTTACCGGATGAAGTAGAAGATAGTTTGAGAGAATGGTTCTCACATATTCGACCGAATAATGGAGGTTCTGTTCAAGAATCACTTATAGTATCACAAAAAATAATGTATCATTTGAAAGAGTATTTTTTATTATCGACTAAGATGCCGAAAACAAAAAAAATATCATTTGGATTGGGGAGATTTACTAGAAAGAAACGGGGTTGAAATTATTGTTCTTGACCTTGTACGGGAAGTTCGGGGTTGGAAACTTAAGCAACATTAGATGGTTCTTGAGCAACAGGTTGTCCTTGAGCAACAGATTCTGCATCAACAACAGATGCTGTATCAACAACAGATGCTGTATCAACAACTGGTTGTCCATCTGGTCCTCCTCCTCTCTTTTTGCCTCCCCACTTCCATTCATTATCTTCTTCTTTCATCTGGGATTTCTTAGAATTCTTCTTTCCATTCTTTTTACCTTTCTTTGTAATTTTCATAGGTTCATTGATTTCTTCTTGACTTTCTTCTTGACTTTCTTCTTGAACTTCTTCTTCAGGTTCTCCCTTTTGGTATTTGGAACTCTTCTTGTTACTGCGTGTAAACTTTTTTTGAGAACCTTTTCCATATTTGGAAAGATAATATTTCTTGAAATCAGGGGACTTCAAAACATCTCTAAACTCTTTAATCTTAGGGTCATTTTTATGCGAGCGATAATACTCACCAGCTGCTTTAGCCCACATATTTGCTTTACGTGTGCGTCTACCTCCTACTGTTTTAGCCATTATAACATAGAGGTATATATTATTTTGGATTCAATCAAGAAGAAGATGCCATCAATACAAGTTGTTCTTCCATGGACAACTTCTGGAATATCAAACAATCATCGAATAAAAAACTAAAAAACCGGTTCATATTATTTTTGCATAATAATTTGACCCCCATGTTCTCAATCTTTACATTAACCAATAAACCTCCATTTGTTAAAATCTGTGGATTATTCTTTTTGATCCAACGAACTAGGCGTCCATTCCGTAGGTCACAAATACGGTCTACAAGACGATATCCAGACAAACGCACACACATTTTTTGGATGTTCTCATCTTCGATACTATTATATTGTCCTAAAGATTGAATAGCAAAAAAAATTTCTTTGGAAATATCGTCCAAAGATTTATTTTCTAAATAATGATTGTCTTCCATTTTTTCTATTAAAGCATCAACATCTATTGTAGAAAGTAAAGTCGGGTCTTCAGCAGCTGACTTATATATTTCATCCAAATCCATATATTAAAAACATCTTTATTTTTCTATACCTTTGTTTTTATTCTCTTCACTAAATCGCGTTCTGGACATCTCTCGTCAAAATCAAGAAGAGAATAACTAGCAGTTCTCGAATGAATTTGCTGTATTTGTTGTAAACTTCGATATCATTGAGCTTTGTACCTTCGTTGAACTTGTATTGACCGTACACGAGAATCGCGGCAGCTGACAATACCCATAGATTTGGGGAATGGATATTTGCAATCTCAAACATCGTTTTCTCAATTGTAAACTCGTTATATAGATGAGTTAAGACTGAAGTCCCGATTGCTCTAGTAGCAACTATTCTTTCTAGATTCGTCAGAACAGGTCCGGATGGGAAAAACAATGAAGTTAAATGTAGCATTTTAGTCATGGCTTTCTATATATGTGTGCTGTTGATAGATATTGAAAAATGTCTATCAATTTTATCTAGGGATCTTTGGCTTGTCCCTACAGAGGATAATCCTCTAACTGAAAAGGCGTAGAAGAATGGATATTTATTATATCTTCATGACAAATTCAATGAAAATATCAAAGGTGTCAAGAAGGAATTATATACTTCTACCAAAACAACATTAAGTAATAAGAATGTGGCACAATAAAAAATAATAGTTCTATCTAACTTAGTGAGAACATCCATTTGTTTTAGAGGAAAAAATCGGTAAATCAAAAATAAACAAACACCCAATTGAACGAGGGTACTTAAATTTTTTAAATACACTTCGTTTATAATTGCAACTCCAAAGAAAATCGCCAAATAAGCCAAATGGATTAAAAAAATTGTTGCTGAAAAAAAGAATAATTTATGATCTCCCATTTAATTTATGGTTGGATATTGTTTTATTTAAATGTGATAAACAAAACTCGTGATAAAACAACATGATAGCAGGAAGGTACAAACTACAAACAGAAATCAAGCGAGGCGCCTTCGGCGCCATTTATAAAGGCATCTACGAGAAAACAGGAGAACAAGTCGCCATAAAAATCGATATTGGTCAATCCACCCTAAAGCACGAAATCAAAATGATAAATCACCTCTATATCTCCGGAGTAAGAAAAATTCCCAGTATTTATTGGTTTGGTGAATTCGAAGCCAAACCATCTGTCGTGATGACTTTATACGAATGTTCTCTTTATGACTACCGACTGAAAGGCAAACCGACAGAGACTAAAATGGCGAAAATTATGTGGAAGATTCTAGAAATTATAGAATCCATTCATAAACATTTTGTTGTCCATCGCGATATTAAACCCCAGAATTTTATGATAAAATCGGGGGAAATTTATTTAATCGATTTCGGTCTGGCGACCTTTTATATTGGAGAAGATGGAGAACATTGTCCTAATAAATCATCAACAACCATAATAGGAAGTCCTATATTTGTTAGCATTCGAATCCACGAAGGAAATAAGTATAGCCGACGCGATGATTTGATATCTATAGGATATCTCTATTTATGGATGCTGGGTTCTTTCATTACTTTACCGAATAATATAGAAAGACTTAAAGATACTGAATGTTCTCCTATCGATTTGGATTATTCTGTAAATAAATATTTGTTGGAACAAAAGGAGAACTTATTAATAACTATAGTAAAAAACACAAATTCAGATATTCAATCATACATGGAATATGTATATGGGTTATTATATGACGAAATTCCTAAATATGCGCCGATGAGAACAGTGTTTATGTATGACCAAGCTGAACATAAGTGCTAATTAAATTCGCGGAAGATTGAGGGCCGTTTACAACTGGCTGATTCGTTTGAGTTTTTATTATTTGGGAAAAGGTAGGGTCGCTTTTAATATCCGCACTGTTAATCGTGTTCAATAAATTCAAAACGGCAGCATAATTCGCACCGTAGCAAGTATTTATGGCATTTATAATATTCGTATTTGACGGCGATTGATTATTTATATTATCAACTGTTGCGCATGGGTTCGGAAGAGGAGAACTATTTGCCTGATTTACATTCATAGATAATTTCGAATCACTTGCTATTAGGGGATTAATAGTATTAACAGCTGTTTGACAATTTGATGTAGCAGCTGTGGTGTACGTTGTTAAAGCTGACTGAATGGTTGCGGTGTCTGCCGGCGTAAGAGAAGTTCCTATACCTTCAGTTAATCCTTCGGTTTGATTCAATATAAAAAACGGATACAAAATAGAGAATACTAAAGTTGATAATAAAACTATCAATAAAATACCTATGGATTTAAACCCGATTGATTTATATGCCATATATATTTACAATATATTTTTCAAAATGATATAAAAAGCAGAGACTATAAATGGATATAGTAAATACTATGAGCAGCGACACTTCGACCACCACCACTACTACTGATAGACAGATTGGAAATGTTAAATGGTTTAACAATAAGGCCGGTTATGGATTTATTACTACTGGAGAGAACACTGATTCCCCTAAGGATATCTTTGTTCACTACAGCAATATTTCTGTTGGAAATGAACAATACAAGTATCTTGTTCAGGGAGAGTATGTCGAGTTCGTTCTTACTCCTACCCCTGAGGGTGCGCATGAGTTCCAGGCCACTAAGGTAACTGGTATTCAGGGTGGAGCAACTCTTTGTGAGCGTCGTAGACAGTCCAGGGAGGCTGCTGTTGCTTCTGATGAGGAGCAACCTGTTCGTAGAGCAGCACCTGTTAGAAAGGATGTTAGACGACCTCAGGCTCAGGCTGCTGCTTCGAGTCGTCGTCCTCGTGTTCAGGAGAAGGCCCCTGTTACTCAAGATGCTGATGGATTTACTACTGTAAAGAAGGCAAAGACTGCTCGTCGTCCTACTGAACGTAGTTAAATATACCTTGATGTTTTTGACATCTTTTTTTACATCTTTTTAAAAAAACAATATAAATATAGATTTTACGTATCTATATTTATGACAGATAATCAACCGGAAAAGATTCCTGCAAATGTCAAAAAAATGGAATTAGTTTTGAAAGAAATGGAAGAATTAATAAATAATCAGAGAAATAGTTTTCAACAAATTGAAAAGAAATTTCAATATTTCAAAAAAATAGCAAATACTTTTATTGAACAATCGAAGAAAATACATGAGAAAAAACCAAGAAAACCTTCTGGATTTGTTTTACCAGTTCCGGCTTCAATTGAATTATGTAATTTTTTGAATATTCCGGAAGGGTCGGAAGTTTCTAGAACAGAGGTAACCAAATATTTAATTCAATATATTCAAGAAAAAGGGCTATCACATCCTGAAAAAAAGACATTAGTTATTCCGGATGAGGCTCTTGAAAAATTAATTGGACCAGAGGTTGATTTGGAAACTTTGACACGATTTACTATTCAAAAATATATGAATAAACATTATATTAGACCTGATAAGAATATTTAGATGTGTTTATACATGATATAATAATCATTATCAAATGATAAAAATCATATATTATATTAATATATAATATATGCAATATTCATCATCGTCAACAGCACGAAAAAAAAGTCAAGCAATCTTTAGTGCTTTATGTCCAGGTCCACCTGGTTCTCCGGGTGTTCCTGGTGAACGAGGGGCTACTGGTCCAACTGGTATAAAAGGTCCTCCTGGTATTAAAGGTGACAATACAGGACCAACCGGACCCACTGGTCCTACTGGTCCTACTGGTTCAATTGGAATAGCTGGTGCTACAGGGCCAACTGGTTCAACTGGACCTACTGGATATACGGGTCCAACCGGAGCAGGAATACCCGGGTCAACTGGCCCAACCGGGTCAACCGGGTCAACTGGGTCAACCGGGTCAACCGGGTCAACAGGTGCAACTGGTCCATAGATTCTAATTAAAACTATTATAATTAATCGTGTATGAAAAAAAAAATATCTAAAAGTATTTAAAATATAAAAAAATGATTTTAATAAAAAAAATACTACTTTTACTATTATTAATATTTTTAATCCATTATTTATCTGAAGGACAGTTAATTAATAAAATTAATAATTATTTTAATAATTGTAAAAACACTATTGAAAATTTTATAGATATAGCAAATATGAATTTATTTAAACCTGCTGCACCTGATATTCCATTTCAATTACAAAAAGATTTCCAATATAATAATCAAAGTGATCTTAATAATTTAGATGAGGATACCTATAATTTATATAAATTTTTAAATAGTATAATTACTATAGGAGTTAATACTTATGAATTAACCCCGTCTAATAATATTAGACTTAAAATTTCTGATGATTTTAAAAAAGAAATATATGATCAATTGAATAAACAATTTAATTGTAATTGTTTAGGATATAAATTTAATAATATTAAAATATTATCTGATATGTATTTTTATGAAAATGCTCGTGGTGGTGAGATTGAACCATTTGAATTA
>Ga0214919_10001077_pt1 | contig 45730 bp, 37 predicted proteins | sample LL1503_MetaG_FD_177994 | JGI IMG/M metagenome (GOLD analysis project Ga0214919, IMG submission 177994) | Freshwater microbial communities from Lake Lanier, Atlanta, Georgia, United States - LL-1503 | ecosystem: Environmental > Aquatic > Freshwater > Lake | place: USA: Georgia | collected... | reverse complement strand
CTTCCACTGGTGTTTCTTGTAAAGCTTTTTGTATTTTTTGAGTAGTATTTAAAATAACAATACAACCTGTTTTTATTTTATTTTTTTTAGCCAGTCGGTTCGCGACTTTACTTAATACTTTATTGGGTCCTACGCCAATAGACACAGAAATGCCTGTCCAATTTTCAATGGTGTTTTTAATTTTGATACAGAAATCTTCTAAGTCTTCGGGTGGAATATGTGCTAGATCTAAAAAGGCTTCGTCTACAGAGTACACTTCTACACAGCCCGGTGGTAGTAGCTGTCGTATGGTTTCCATGACGCGCCAACTAAGGTCTCCGTATAAATGATAGTTAGAAGAAAAAGCGTGTACTTTATTTTTTTCGATGAGTTCTTTTGCTTGAAAATAAGGAACGGCCATAGAAATGCCTAACTGCTTCGCTTCATCGGAACGCGATACAATACAACCATCGTTATTACTTAAGACCACAATAGGGGATTGTTTAAGTTGTGGTTGAAAAAGCCTTTCACAAGAACAATAAAAACTATTACAATCTACAATGGCTTGCACAAAAAATTATTTTCAAGATGAACCATTTTACAAACTATGTATCACAAAACTAACAATGCCCCAAGTGCTATACTGTTCTAGTTGAGCCACTTGAATAATACCATATCTTTTATTTTCAGGAACCAGGCTAATGCTATGTTCTTGTATTTGTAATCGGCGTACTAAAAATTCTCCATTCAAAACAGCTACCACTACTTTGCCTGAGCTCGCGGGTAGGCTTCTATCTACAATTAAAATATCACCTATGTGAATGCCGGCACCTAACATGGCATCACTGTTCACGCGAAAGAAAAAAGTAGCGGGCTTATTGCGAATAAGTTGCTCGTTCAGGTCAATACCTCTTTCCATAAAATCGTCGGAGGCCGCTCCAAAACCGGTAGCATTGGCCTGTATAATCTGACCTGATTGGTAGTTCTTATTAATCTGTTGGGTGGCAATTCCTTCTGCTGGCTCTCTATCTATAAATGACATAAAACTAAATTTATTAGCAATATTAACTAAATAATTTAGTATTTAATACATTTATTTATACCCTTTTTTTCTGCTATTTATACCCTGTTTTGGAGGGATTATTTTTTCTAAGGGTTTAGAATCAGGCTTTTATCAAGGGGGTTAGTGTATATTGGGCTCGAAACTGTGGTAGTATGTCTAAATTTTATATCGATCCCATTATTGGTAGAGCCAAAACCATCGACACTTCTTTTTATTTAGAGCCTCAAATTTTGGAAGCTTCTAAAGAAAAAATATTTGCCCCTAGCTGGCAATATGTCGGACATACAGGCATGGTTACGAATGTAGGCGACGCGCATCCGTTTAAATTATTGGAAAATTATATAGGGGAGCCCTTAGTGCTTACTAAGGATGCCAATGAACAAATACATTGCTTGTCAAATGTATGTACACATAGAGGTAACTTAATGGTATACGAACCTTGTTCTGCGCAAAAACATTTGCGTTGTAAATACCATGGCAGGGCTTTTCATTTAGATGGAAAGTTTATTTCTATGCCAGAGTTTACGGCAGTGGAAAATTTTATTCCAGAAAACAATCACTTACATAATTTGCCTTTATTTAAATGGGGGCCTTTATTATTTACACAATTAACCAAAGGCATTGGCCCAGAAGTTTTTTTTCAAGAAATGCAAAAGCGTGTAGGATGGTTGCCAATTGATAAATTAGTTTTTGATGCAGCAAGATCGAATGATTATTATATTAAAGCCAATTGGGCATTGTACTGTGAAAATTATTTAGAAGGATTTCATATTCCTTTTGTACATCCTGGCTTGAACGCTTTTTTAGATTTTAAAGATTATTCTACTGAGCTATTTCCTTATGCAAGTTTACAATTAGGCATTGCGAAAAATAATGAACATTGTTTTGAAATTCCTTCAGCACATCTGGATGCAGGTAAAAAAATAGCAGCCTATTATTTTTGGGTGTTTCCGAATATGATGTTTAATTTTTATCCATGGGGCTTATCGCTAAATATAATATCACCTATTGATGCAGGTAATACCAAGGTGAGTTTCTTAAGTTTTGTATTTGATGAGAGTAAATTAGGTCAAGGCGCTGGAAGCGGCTTAGATACAGTGGAACAAGAGGATGAAGAAATTGTACAACATGTACAAGAAGGCATTCGCTCTCGTTTTTACCACTATGGAAGATATGCCACTTTGCGCGAGCAAGGCACGCATCACTTTCATAGTTTATTAGCCAACTTTTTGCAGCAATAATTTATTTTACCCACTGCACGGCTACAGTCCAATCACTGCCTGCGTATACATGATACTTTTCAGAAAAACTTCCTTGGTTCAAGGCAAAAGATAAATTCATTAAACTATTTAAGTAGGCAAGTGGTTTTCCAACGCCTACAGCTCCAAAAGTATTTTCAAAAGGCATACTACCGGTATAAACTATTTTTTTATTTTTAAAAATTTCTACCTGTATTTCATTTTTGGTATGCGCTAAGGCATTAAATTTTTTCCAATAAGATTGGTCTATATTGGTCCAAATATTTCCATATTGAATATCTAGTATATCAATGGTGCCTTTTAATTGATTACCCACTAATGCTGCTTTTTGAAAAGGAAGCGAGGTAATAGCAGCCGTACTTATTTTACCCACTTGTTCGTAACTAATTTTATGTGAAGCTAAACGAGCAGCAGTAAAAGCATAAACATCTCTACCATGAAAAGTATAAGAAGCTTCTGAATTTTTTCTTCTATTAGTTACTTCATCAATTTCGCGAATGGAATCAATGCCTAATGAAGCTGCAATTAAAGTAAGTGTTCCGTTGTCGGGTGTAACAATATAATGTCCCGATTTTGTTTTTACCACCACCGATTTTCTTTCGGTGCCCACGCCTGGGTCTACCACCGATACAAATACGGTACCTGCAGGCCAGTATATAACTGTTTGGTCTAATCTATAAGCAGCTTCCCAAATATTATAAGCAGGTATATCATGTGTAAGGTCATATAATTTTAAAGAAGCGTCCACCGCAGTAGCCACGCCTTTCATTGCAGAAACGGCACCATCCTTGGTGCCAAAATCGGTTTGAAAAACAACGATTCCGTTTTGCGCTGATACTGTTAATGCAGTTAGCATTAAAATAGCACAGCTAGTAATTATTTTTTTCATGATAACATATTTTTTGTATAAAAATTAAAATACAATAATACTTTTTCGTAGCGAACTTTGTGAGCGAAGCGATCAGAGAGCCAGAAAAAGGTATTTTGTATTTTAATGATATAATTTATTTTATTACTAATTAAAAAAGCCTTCCCGAACAAACGAGAAGGCTTTAAAGTTATTCAAAAATTCTCATTAGAACTTAAACACCAATTTGCTAAATATTCTCATACCATTGTAACCCATTTGAACGCCATCCCAAGGGCCACCTGTTTCATTGTCACCCGCCCACCATTTAGCTTGTGGATTCACTGCGAAGTCGGGGTGCACATTTAAAATATTATCCGCACCTAAAATCAAAGATGTCTTTTTGTTTAATTGTACATTTAAATATAAGTCGGTAGAAACTTTGCCGCTGTAATTAAATACCTCTGGTAACATAACATTTTCATCTGCATCAGAAGGCACTTCAGGATTAATACCATCGCCATTATATCCAAAGCCAGTTAAAGCAAGAGCACCAAAATAAGTAAGACGTGTTCCAATGCTCACTTTATTTTTTGTGTAATCAAAGCTCATAGAGAATTTTGATTTTGGTGCAGAAGCTTTTAAGAAATATTTTTCTCTATCATTAAAGAATGTATTTGCATTGTATTCTGTGGTGCTTAAGGCAGCAGGTACATTAATTGCATCAATTTTAATATTTTGGATATTGGCTACAAATAAAAACTTGAATTTTTCTGTAGCAGATATTTTCTTTTGATAATCGGCTACAAAGTCAACCCCTGTATTTGTGGTATTCACTGCATTAGCAAAGAACTGTGCAGTAGCAACGCCTAAGCCATTCAATTTAGAAGTTAATTCAGTTGGAAGTGATTCATCACCTGCGCTAAATAAACCTGATAATACCACTCTGTCTTTCATTTTAATTGAATAACCATCTACCGTAAAGGTTAAATTTTTAGAGGGTTTCCAAGAAAAGCCAACACTCATATTGGTTGAAGTTTCTTGTTTCAATTTTGGTATGCCCGCTAGTCTTGTAATGGGGTCGTCGTTATTCGCAACACGAGATTGAACAAGTCCTCCATTAGAGAAAGAAGTTAAAGTATTGCTGAAATATTTTTGTTGTAAGGAAGGAGCACGGTAGCCAGTACTAAATGAACCTCTCAAATTAAAATTAGGACTCAATTTTAAACGAGCAGAAGTTTTAAAAGTAGCTACAGAACCAAAGTCAGAATAATTCTCTGCTCTTACAGCAGCTGTAATTAAAAACATTTCTGAAGGGGTGAATTCAATATCGCTATAAGCACCTGTTACAATTCTATTGGCTTTTACTTTATCATCTGGGCTGAAGCCTGGAAAACCTTGTGAACCTGGCGCTTGCTCTAAACCATATGTATTGGTAAAGGCCTTATAAGAATTAACCTCGCCTCTAAAAATGCTGTACTCTTCAAATCTTAATTCACCACCATAAGCTACTTTAATACCACCGTTGTTCACCTGGCCAAATTGTTTAGAGATATCTAAGTTGGAAGTATTTTGTAAAAAATTGAAACCTCCGTCGTCGAAATGGGTTTGACTTACATTGCCAATATTAGAGGCGTTGAAAGTGCCATCACCAAAGTAATGGAAATTATTATTTCCAAAAGCATTACTTAAATCCCAGTCCCAGCCACTACTGCTTGTTTTAGAAAATCCAGTTACCATGGAAACGTCTTGAATATTGGCTTGTATATGTGGGTTATAGCTGGTGTCTCCAGAACCTGATCTAAACATAATATCAGGTACGAAAATTAAACTGCCATTAGGGTTTACAGGAAAACGAGTAGGTCTTGCAGACCAGTTACGCGTATAAGCATAAGCGTCTGATTTTTTTGAATTGATACTTCCAAAGGCATAAAATTTAATGTCATCACCTAGGGGTACCTCCATATTAAACATTGCTCCCATAGAATTCATAGAACCATCACCAAAACCTTGTCTCCAAGTATTGGTAGGCAAACCATATTTGTCTTCAATATTGGAAGATGCTGCTTGACGGAAAGTTTTTCCTTGGTCTAATATATCTAATGATAAATTAATAAATCCTCCTTTTTTTCCAATATCAAATCCTCTATTGGCAGAAACAGATTTTGTTACACCGTCAATAGGACCGCTATATAAATAGTCTTTATTATCTTTAAATTGATTGGTATTAAATTTTTTATCATAATAACCTGCCATACCTGTAGTAATATTCCACTCGTTGGTATTTTTTCTTAAAACAATATTCATGACACCTGCAATCGCATCAGAACCATATTGTGCAGAGGCGCCATCTCTTAAAATTTCAATTCTATCTACAGCAGACATAGGGAAACCATTTAAGTCTACTCCAGAACCCCCACGACCTCTTGTTCCAAATAAGCCTACTAAGGCGGTGCTATGTCTACGTTTCCCATTTATTAATACCAAGGTTTGATCAGGGCCTAAACCTCTTAGTGTACCTATATCTACGTGGTCTGCTCCATCTGCTCCCGATTGTTTATTATAGTTAAATGAAGGGGCAACAAAATTTAAAGTAGAAGTTAGATCCATTCTCGCCGTATTCATTCCAACATCTGTTAATTTAATTACATCAACTGGTACTGGCGATTCTGTTTTAACACGACCTGCGCCTCTTGATCCAACTAGAATTACATCTTGTAAATCGGAAGTGCTTGCTGTTAAAATAATATTCATAGAATTACCAACAGCCAATTGTTTTTTTGATTCAAAACCAATAGAGCTAAATTCTACAAGATCATTGGTATTGGCTGCAATAGTGAAGGAACCATTTTTATTGGAAGTGGTTACTGTTTTTGAAGCAGCTACTTTAATAGTAGCACCTTCAAGTGCATTTCCTTTGGAATCAGTTATTACTCCTTTAATGGTTTGATTTTGGGCAAAACTATTTAGGGTGAAAAGAGAGAAAAGTGCCAAAAACAGAGTGGTTAATTTTGTGCGCATGTGGTTTGATTTGTTATCAATTTACAACTTTTTCAGGTTTTATGTTTTATACATTTTTATTAATTACTTTTATTGAGCATAAAGCATCAATTTTTACCCCATGGAGGAGATCTTAAAACATATAGAAAATTTATATAATACTATTCATGCCCATCCTTGGGATCGAATTCAAAAAATACCTCAAAGTGGGGGCGACCGTATCTATTTTAGAATAAGCCAAGGGGAGAAGTCTTGGATTGCGACGTATAATTTAAATATAAAAGAGAACCAGACCTTTATTTACTTCGCTAAACATTTTTATGAAAAGGGAATGCCTGTTCCTAAAATTATAGCAGTGAATGAATCTTGCAATACTTATTTGCAAGAAGACGTAGGAGCGGTTTCTTTATTAGATGTTTTAGAGCAAGAAGGGAAAACGGATGCAGTATTTACATTGTTTAAAAAAAGTTTAACCGCTTTAGCTAACTTACAAATTGAGGGTGCCAAGGGTTTAGATTATTCTAAATGTTTAACCTCAAAATATTTTGGAAAGCATTCTATTTTAACCGACTTACTTTATTATAAATATTATTTCTTAGACACTTTGCAATATCCTTATGATAAGCAAGCCTTAATTGATGAATTTGAAATAGTAAGCGATCAGTTAGCAGAGAGTCATTTTGATAATTTTATGTTCCGCGATTTTCAGAGCAGAAATATTATGGTGCAAAATGGGGAAGTATATTTTATAGATTTTCAAGGGGGTATGCAGGGTGGACTACCTTATGACGTGGCCTCCTTATTATGGCAAGCCAAGGCTGGGTTATCCAATGAATGGAAAGAAAAATTATTGAATCATTATATTGCTGAATTACAAAAATTATTACCAAGCTCTTTAGAGGCAGCAGCATTTAAAAAACAGTATAATGGTTTTGTTTTATTAAGACTTTTACAAGTTTTAGGCGCTTATGGTTTTAGAGGTTTGTTTGAAAGAAAGGCGCACTTCTTAACCAGCATACCTTTGGGTTTAGAAAATTTAAAAAGTTTTTTAAAGACCTATACTTTAGATAAAGACACGCCTGTTTTTGCTTCCATCTTAGATTGGATGGTAAGTGAAGAAGTGATTGAGCGTTTTACTCCGCCAACAGCGAATGCCAATACACCTTTAGTAATTACTATAAATAGCTTTAGTTATAAAAAAGGAATTCCTGCCGATGACTCTGATAATGGCGGCGGCTTTGTATTTGATATGCGTGGAATTTTAAATCCGGGAAGAGTGGAAGAGTATAAAAAACAATCGGGTTTAGATAAACCTGTGCAAGATTTTTTAGAACAAAGAACTAAAATGAACAAATTTTTGAATAGCGTTTGGGATTTAATTGATATTACCGTAGAAGATTATTTAAAAAGAGGGTTCACTTCACTACATATTAATTTTGGCTGTACGGGTGGACAACACCGAAGTGTGTTTGCAGCCGAACAAACTGCCAGACATCTTAGAAATAAATACAAGATAAAAGTATTGCTAGCACATACCAATAAAGAAAATTGGGTTAAATAATATTTGCATGAAAGCCATGATTTTAGCAGCAGGATTAGGTACGAGGCTCAAGCCTTTTACCGACTTTCATCCCAAGGCCTTGGCCATGGTGAATGGAAAATCTTTGTTGCAAAGAAATATAGAATACCTTCAAGCCTTTGATATAAACGAAGTGGTAGTGAATGTGCATCATTTTGCAGATCAAATTATAGAAGCCGTTAAAGCCAATGCCGGATGGGGTTCCCAGGTTTTCATTTCTGATGAAACTTCAGAAGTATTAGAAACAGGTGGTGGTGTTTTGTTTGCAAAATCTTTTTTTGAAAAAGAAGAAAATTGGCTAGTATTGAACGCCGATATTTTAACCAATTTAGACATTGACAAATTAATTGCTGCTGACAAAGTATTGTCAGAAGGAGTAGAAAATTATATTGCCACTTTAGCGGTGACAAGTAGAGTGTCTAGCAGAAATTTATTGTTTACAACAGAAGGAAATTTAATAGGCTGGAGAAATAATACGACACGGGAAGAAAAATGGGCAGGGCTGAATACTACAGAACATCATGAGCTTGTTATAAATCCTATTGCCAAAGCCTTCAGTGGTATTCAAATAATACATCATAGCTTTTATAACACGAATAATATGTCTGGTAAGTTTTCTTTAATAGATGCTTATTTGCAAGCGGCTGCCAAGGGCAGTATTGGTTATTACGACCATAGTGATAGCATTTTATTAGATGTAGGCAAGCCTGAAAATATTGAAAAAGCAGAAAGCCTTTTCAAGTAAGAAGCGCGCGTTTATTTTTCTACTTTATACTTTAATGTATATTTTTTTCTTGTCTAAATAATAGGCAAGTATTCCAAAAAAGGCAATAATGCTTAATGCATATACAAAAGAGCCTACGCGTAAATCGCTATTGATATTTTTACATACATGTTCGTAGAACCAAGGCAGTGCTGAAGTATAGACAGGCTCACCTTTTTCGTCTGTATGGTCCACCCATCTTAGTAAGGCTAATACGCGTGGTAAAAATCCGCTAAGTACAAATACAAATAAGGGGTTCTTTCCAAATACATCAAAGAAATGACTCCATTTTCCTTTCGCATTTTGAAACTCTAATAAATATATAAGCATGCCTAAACTAAGCATGGCAAGACCACTGGTATATAATACATAACTACTGGTCCATATTTTTTTATTAATGGGAAAACTAAAATCCCAAATATATCCAACGAAAATAAGTACGACACCTGTTAAAAGTAATTGTGCTAACATTTCATAATTCTTTCCTTTTAACTGAATGTATTCACCCACTAAAAAACCTAGTATCACTTGAACAATGGCAGGTAATGTGCTTGTTAATCCTTCTGGGTCAAAGGGAACGCCTTCTCCTTTATAAATATGTGATACACCTAGAATAGCCTGGTCAATACTATTACCAAAATAGCCCGATAAACTAAATGGATGACCGGCAGCGCCTAATGCATAAGTTAGCACCCAATAAATAACGAGTATCATCATGCCAACAAAAAGTGCTATGTGAGATTTTCCATAATAAATTATAATAGAGGCGAAAAAATAACATAATGCAATTCTTTGAAGTACGCCTAAAATGCGTACCATTTCCCAAGGCTTAAATACTAATTCAGTGCCAGAGAATTTCACAAAAGGACTCCAGTTTAAAAATAGGCCAATACCAAATATTAAAAGTGTACGCTTTATTACTTTAGACCAAAATTCAGCATCACCTGCATTTTGCAATTTGGGCATGACAAAGGACATAGCATTTCCCACTGCAAATAAGAAGAAAGGAAATACTAAATCGGTGGGGGTACATCCATGCCAGTTTGCATGACCCAAAGGGCTGTATATATGGGCCCAAGAACCTGGATTATTTACTAAAATCATAAGGGCCACCGTGGCACCTCTAAACACATCTAAAGAATAATATCTTTGCTGATTCATAGTATATTATATTATAAATAATTTAGTAATAAATAGCCACGTTTCAATATCTTTGTAAGATACAAATTCAAATGGAAAAAAACATATTAATTACAGGAGGAGCGGGATTTATTGGTTCGCATGTGGTACGCTTAATGGTGACCAAATATCCTGGGTATCAAATCTTTAACTTAGATGCACTTACCTATGCTGGTAATTTGGAAAATTTAAAGGATATTGAAAAAGCAGCGAATTATCATTTTCTGAAAGCCAATATTTTAGAGGCCGATTCTTTAAAAGCCATTTTTGAAAAACATGCCATTACCGATGTCATTCATTTGGCAGCAGAATCGCATGTAGATAGATCTATCGTTTCTCCATTAGATTTTGTGTATACCAATGTGATTGGAACAGTGAACTTATTAAATACGGCTAAAGAATATTGGAAGGGCGATTTAAGTTATGAAAAAGCGCATGATGGATCTTGGGATAAAAATCGCAATCATATTTTTTATCATGTCTCAACAGACGAGGTATATGGAAGTTTAGGTAAGGAAGGTTTGTTTAAAGAAACCACTGCCTATGATCCTAACTCTCCTTATTCAGCAAGTAAAGCGGCCAGCGATCATTTTGTGCGTGCCTATGGAGAAACTTATCATTTACCTTATGTAGTTTCTAACTGCTCTAATAATTATGGCCCTAACCATTTCCCAGAAAAATTAATTCCTTTATTTATACATAATATTATCAATAAAAAAGCATTACCTGTTTATGGCGATGGCTTGTATACCCGTGATTGGTTATATGTTATAGACCATGCACGTGCCATTGATATTATTTTTCATGAAGGGAAAAATGGAGACACTTATAATATTGGTGGATTCAATGAATGGACTAATATTGATTTAGTAAAATTAATGTGCGCTCAAATGGATGTGAAACTAGGAAGAGCAGTGGGTGAAAGTGAGTCTTTAATTACTTATGTAAAAGACCGACCAGGCCATGACCGCAGATATGCTATTGATGCCACTAAATTAAATAAAGAATTAGGTTGGAGCCCTTCGGTTACTTTTGAGCAAGGTTTGGCTGCTACCATTGATTGGTATTTGAATAATGGCCCTTGGTTAGAAAATGTAACCAGTGGTTCTTATCAAACTTATTATAGTTCTATGTATACTAATCGATAGAAATTTCGATACAAAAGAGAAAATGTACTAAAATATAAAATTACTTAGATTCAAAGAATGAAAATAGAAGCGGCACCTTTAAAAGATTGTTTTATAATTCACGACACAGTGCATGGCGATGCGAGAGGTTATTTTATTGAAACATTTAACCAAAGAGATTTTAATGCAGCCAGTGGTTTAGATATTGTATTTGTTCAAGACAATCAATCTAAATCAAGTAAAGGAGTTCTAAGAGGTTTACATATGCAAAGAGGCGCTTCTGCGCAAGCAAAACTAGTAAGGGTATTAGAAGGGGCAGTGTTAGATGTGGCAGTGGATTTAAGAAAAAATTCTCCTAGCTTTGGCCAGCATTTTACTATTGAATTAACAGCAGATAATCATAAACAGTTTTTTGTACCTGCCGGATTTGCACATGGCTTTGTGGTATTGAGCGAGTCGGCTACTTTCTTTTATAAAGTAGATAAGTTTTATGAGCCAGGTAATGAAGTAGGTATTATGTATAATGACAAGGACTTTAACATTGATTGGAAACTACCAAGTTCGGAATTAATATTTTCAGAAAAAGATAAAACATTAGGAAGCTTTGCGGAATATTCGAAAAGTTTAGGTATGTAGAAAAACTGTTATGATTTGAGCAGGAACTGCGAAAACATAAACATAAACACAAAATAAATTATTAAGTATATGAAAGGAATTATATTAGCAGGCGGATCAGGTACTAGGTTGTATCCTATTACCAAGGGTATCAGTAAGCAATTAATGCCTATATATGATAAGCCCATGATTTATTATCCCTTATCTGTTTTATTATTAGCGGGCATTAAGGATATTTTAATTATCACTACACCAGAAGATAGCGATCAATTCAAAAGATTACTAGGCGATGGTGCTGAAATAGGTTGTTCTTTTCATTATGCAGTACAAGCAGTGCCAAATGGACTAGCGCAAGCCTTTGTCATTGGTGCCGATTTTATTGGTAAGGATAAAGTGGCCTTAATATTAGGTGATAATATTTTTTATGGAGCGGGCTTCAGTAAACTCGTACAATCATTCAATGATGTAAACGGTGCTGCTGTTTTTGCTTATGAAGTAAATGATCCTGAGCGCTATGGTGTGGTAGAGTTTGATGCGAATAACAATGCTCTTTCTTTAGAGGAAAAACCAAAACAACCTAAGTCCAATTATGCTGTGCCTGGTTTATATTTTTATGATAATGAGGTGGTAGATATTGCTAAAAACATACCCGCTTCTCCAAGAGGGGAATATGAAATTACAGATGTCAATAAAGTATATTTAGAACGTCAACAATTGCAGGTGGGTATTATGAATCGTGGAACCGCTTGGTTAGATACAGGTACATTTGACTCCTATGCCGATGCCTGTGAATTTGTAAGGGTAATTGAAAAAAGACAAAGCCAAAAAATTGGTTGTATAGAAGAGGTAGCCTATCGTATGGGCTTTATTGATAAGACTCAATTACTAGTCCTAGCCGATAAATATGCCAAAAGTGGCTATGGTGAATACCTTAGACAATTAAAATAGAAGATTTTCCCTGGTTTGTAGCATACATTTTTGGTTTCCTTAAACAAAAACCGAACAATTTTAAAAAAATCTTGTTCTTATGGTATGTCAACTTATTCAATCAAGGATTTAGAGCAAATTTCTGGGATCAAGGCCCATACCATTCGTATATGGGAGCAGCGCTATAAGTTTCTGCAACCCTCTCGTACTGAGACGAATATAAGAACCTATTCAGCTGTTGAATTAAAAACTATTTTAAACGTTTCATTTTTAAATAAATACGGGTTTAAAATTTCACATATTGACAAGATGAGTCCTGATCAAATGGAAGAAAAAATTCTTACCATTAATCAAATGGATGCTCAGAAGGAAAGGGTAGTGAATAATTTGATAAAGGATATGGTTTCACTCAATATGCCTGCCTTTGAACAACAATTAGATAATTATATAGCACAAAAGGGTATTGAAAAAACTATCATAGAAATTATATTTTCTTTTTTAGAAAGAGTAGGCATACTATGGATGACAAGTCATATCAATCCAGCACAGGAGCACCTTGCCACCAATATTTTAAGACAGAAAATTATTTATGGCATTGAAAAGTTAGCGCCAGTACATAAATATACAAAGAGGGTTGCTTTATTCTTACCTGAAGCAGAATACCACGAATTGGGTATTTTGTATGTGCATTTTTTATTGAAACAAAACGGGGTCTATGTAGATTATTTAGGAACCAATATACCAATGGGTGATCTTGAATATTTAGTACGTAAAACATCCCCTAATTATGTATTTTGTCATATCACTTCTCCCGCTAAGAAATTTAAATTGGATAAGTTTTTAGAAGGTTTATCTCAAATAAATAAAAACTCTCCAGTCATTTTATCAGGTCAAATTGTAAGAGACTATAAAGGGCAAGTAGCTCCCAATATCTCTATAAAACGTAGCCTACCTGAGACCATTCAGTTCATGAATACTATTTAGTTTTAATTTTCTTTCATTTTTCAATGTATAGCTTAAGATTTTGTCTTGTTTAAGACATTGATAATCAAATTTTTATATTTAAAATAGGCAAAATAGGGTCATTTTGGGGCTTACTAAATCCGAAATGTTTAACAATTTTTAAAAAATATTAAACAAAAATAGCTTTTGAATTCAATATTTTGTTTAGATTTATTCTCTTAAAGTTAAACAGAACTATATGTCTACAGCAGAATTCTCCTTACTACTCACTGAAAATGCCGATTTTCTAAAGCCTTTTGCCATTAATTTGACAAAGGATCATGAAACAGCCAAGGATTTATTTCAGGAAACCTTGTACAGAGCTTTGTCTAATAAAGACAAGTATAATGTAGGTACCAATATCAAGGCATGGTTGTATACTATTATGCGTAATATTTTTATTAATGATTACCGTAAAAAAGTAAAACAGTCGGTGGTTTTGGATAATTCACCCAACGATTTTTTAATTGATCAAACTAGAACAAAGGTTTTGAATGATGGCGTGACTAACTTAAATTTGAGAGAAGTAAAGCAGCTTATTTACGACTTGCCTGAATTATTTAGAACACCCTTTAATTTATATTTCGAAGGGTATAAGTATAATGAAATTGCAGAAGAATTAAATGAGCCTTTAGGCACCATTAAAAGTCGAATTCACTTTGCTAGAAAAATTTTAAAACAGAAAATTCAACGATACTAAAAGATGTCCACCCCTTCTAAAAAAGCATTAGTGATTGGTGCTGGTTTTGCCGGCATGTCAGTAGCTACTTTTTTAGCAAAGAAAGGTTGGTCAGTAACTGTTATTGAAAAACATAATTTACCTGGAGGCCGCGCTAGAAAATTTAAAGCAGAAGGTTTTACATTTGATATGGGTCCAAGTTGGTATTGGATGCCCGATGTATTTGAAAGGTATTTCGCAGCTTTTGGAAAAAAGGTTTCCGACTTTTATAAATTAAAAAGATTAGACCCCTCTTACCGCGTTTACTTCGATGAAACGCACTGGGATATGCCCGCTAATTATACTGAATTAGCCGCATTATTAGAAAGCGTAGAACCCGGTGCTGCCAAGGCTTTGGATCAATTCATGGAGGAAGCCAAATATAAGTATGATATAGGCGTGGGTAAACTTGTTCATCAGCCAGGTATTTCTATAAAAGAATTTATTGACATAGATTTAATCAAGGGTGTTTTTAAATTAGATGTATTTCAATCAATGAAAAAACATGTAGCTCGTTTTTTCAAACATCCTTATATCCAAACCTTAATGGAGTTTCCGGTTTTGTTTTTAGGAGCCCTTCCACAAAATACACCCGCCTTATATAGTTTAATGAATTATGCCGATATCAAAGGAGGTACTTGGTATCCAGAATTCGGTATGTATAGTATTGTGCAAGCTATGTATGATACGGCTATAGCCCAAGGCGTTCAATTTCAATTTTCTGAAGAAGCTTTACAAATTGAAGTCGTAAATGGAGTGGCGCAGTCTTGCTACACTAAATCAAGTGTTAGTGGTGAACAAAAGCATTATGAATTTGATGTAGTTATTGGTGCTGGCGATTATCATCATATTGAAACAAAACTATTAACAAGTAAATACCAATCTTATACCGCTAGTTATTGGGATACCCGCACTATGGCACCTAGTTCATTATTGTATTATGTGGGATTGAATAAAAAATTAACGGGTGTCACGCATCACTCTTTATTTTTTGACACCGATTTTGCTATTCATGGTAAAGAAATTTATACCGAACCTAGTTGGCCCAGTAAGCCTTTGTTTTATGCATCAGTTCCCTCTGTTACCGATCCTACGGTGGCACCAGTAGGTAGTGAAAATTTATTTTTATTAATTCCAGTGGCTGCTGGCTTAGAAGGAGATACCGAAGAGGTAAGAGAAAAATATTTTCAGGAACTAATAGCCCGATTAGAGCAAAGATGGGGGCAGTCTATTGCGGATAGTATTGTCTATAAAAGAACCTTTGCTGTATCCGATTTTAAAAATGATTATCATTCCTTTAAGGGGAATGCCTATGGCCTTGCTAATACACTATTACAAACCGCAATTCTAAAGCCTTCTTGTAAAAGTAAAAAGGTGAACAACCTATATTATACGGGACAATTAACAGTACCAGGCCCTGGGGTGCCCCCAAGTTTAATTAGTGGGGAAGTAGTGGCGGAGCTGATTGACAAAAATTATATAAATTTACAACCTAGAAATGTCTGATTTAAAACTATATAACGAAGTCACTGGTTTAAGCAGTAAAACTACTACGCTATTATATAGCTCTAGTTTTTCATCTGCTATTAAGTTACTACATGCCGACTTGCGTCAGCCTATTTACGATATTTATGGTTTTGTTCGATTTGCCGATGAAATTGTAGATACTTTTCATGGCTTTGACAAAGCCAGTCTACTTGCTCAGTTTAAAAAGGATACTTACTTAGCCTTAGAACAAGGCATTAGTTTAAATCCCATTTTACACCGTTTCCAATTAACTTTTTCTAAATATAAAATTGATACAGCCTTATTAGAAGCTTTTTTAGTAAGTATGGAAATGGATCTAAATAAGCAAGAATATGATTTAGCTACTTATCAAACCTATATTTATGGAAGTGCTGAAGTAGTAGGTTTAATGTGCTTACATATTTTCTGTGAAGGCAATAAGGCGGAATTTGAAAAATTGAAACCAGCTGCTAAACATTTAGGCGCTGCTTTTCAGAAAGTTAATTTCTTGCGTGATATTAAGGCCGACTTTGAAGGCTTAGATAGAATGTATTTTCCTAACTGTGATTTTTCTAAGTTTACGCAAACAGATAAAGAAGTGATTGAAGCAGACATTCAAGCCGATTTCGAAGAAGCTTTAAGGGGTATTAAAATGCTCCCTTTAAAAGCTAGGTTTGGGGTATATGTGGCTTTTAAATATTATTATTCTTTGTTTAAAAAAATAAAGAAAACGAATCATGAGGCTATTTTGAAGGCAAGAATTAGAATACCCACACCTGGAAAATTATTTATAGTAGCCAAGGCTACACTTCGTAGTCAGTTGAATTTGTTGTAGTAAATTTGTTATACAATTTAATAAAATAGAATTTATGGTTTTTATATTAGTGATGTTGCTTACTTTTTGCATTATGGAAGGGATTACTTGGTTAACCCACCGATACGTTATGCATGGTTTTTTATGGTATTTGCACGAAGACCATCACCAACCCACAGGACATTTCTTTGAAAAGAACGATGCCTTCTTTTTAATTTTTGCTATACCCAGTATGGCTTGTATTTTCTATGGTAATTTCGTTGGCCCCATTTGGGTAGCGGGTATTGGAACCGGTGTTGCTATGTATGGTTTTGCTTATTTTATTGTACATGAAGTTATTATACACCAAAGAATTAAGTGGTTTACTAAATCCAATAACCGTTACATCAAAGCCATTCGTTGGGCACATAAAATGCATCATAAGCATTTACATAAAGAAGAAGGAGAAAGTTTTGGTATGTTAATCGTTGCCAAAAAATATTGGGATAAAGTGCGTCGAGACGAAGCCTTACAAAGCAATGAGTAATGCTTTAATATCCAATAAGAATTTAGCAAGCTACGACTATATTATAGCAGGAGCCGGCGGGGCTGGTTTATCATTATTACATAATTTAATGGAAGCCCCTAGTTTAGCTTCCAAATCCATTTTAGTTATTGATAAGTCTTTTCAAAAAACCAATGATCGTACCTGGTGTTTTTGGGATGCAAACATTTCTGCTTTTGAAAATTTAGTGCATCACCGTTGGAATACTATTTCTATTCATGCAGAGGGGTTTGATAAAGAATTACCTACTGCTCCCTTTTCTTATAAAATGATTCAAGGGATTGATTTTTACAATGCAGTGCTAAGCAAAGCAAAAACAAAAACTAATATACATTTTCAGGAAGCCACCATTCTTGATATTATAGCCATTGATTCAACAAATCCGAGTAAAGGCGCTAAAGTTGAATGGGAGGGTGGGTCTGCAATGGGGGATTATATTTTTTCTAGTTTGCTCCCTTTTCAAATGAATCAGTTACCTACTGCTGCTGCTTATTCTAAATCCTTGCAGTCAAGTACAACTTCAAATAAGCAAGCCCCTTTTTTATGGCAACATTTTAAAGGAAGGGTAGTACAGTTTGATACACCTGTATTTAATAAAAGTATAGCGAAGTTGATGGATTTTAATGTACCTCAACAAGGAGCCACGGCCTTTATGTACCAACTACCTTTAAATGAAAAGGAAGCCTTGGTGGAGTATACTATATTTTCAGAAAATGTTTTAGCAATCTCAGAGTACGATAAAGTAATAGATGCCTATTTAGCCGAAGCGTTTCCCGGCAGTACTTATATAACTAAGCACGATGAAATAGGCGCTATTCCAATGACGCAAATTGAATTAGCATCAAACCAAGCGCCTATATATACTATTGGTGCCTTAGGGTCTGCCATTAAAGCAAGCACAGGTTATGCTTTTCAGTTTATACAAGAGCAGTGTAAAAATATTATTACACAGTTAGAACTTGGCTCGCCTTTGCAAACTAAGGTACACAATACAAGACACCAGTTTTATGATGCAGTTTTACTAGATATTTTATTTCACCATAAAATGAAGGGTACTGAAATTTTTAAACGCATATTTGCAAAAAACGAAGCAGCTACGGTGTTTAAATTTCTATCTAATACCTCTACTATACTGGAGGACATAAAAATTATGCGTTCTCTTCCTACAAGTATATTTTTACCAGCTGCTATTAAGGTGCTATTACGGCGGTCTTAGAGGTTCATTTCTTATCCTAAGTCCTTTGAAATTTATTTTTCACTAATTTTGTTTTTTCAGCCACGTAGTACAATGGATAGTACATGAGTTTCCGAAGCTCCTAATCCAGGTTCGATTCCCGGCGTGGCTACAAATCCTTTCAACAAAGTTGAAAGGATTTGGGTAAATCCAATGCGTCTGGGAAGTCAACGAGCAAAGCGAAGTTGACAGTCACAGACGCATCTTAAATTATTTATTCTCGAAATAAGGTATTTCGTCGTTAGATACCGACTCCTTTTCTTGCCAATAAGCAAGTGAAACAATATGTCCATCGGCAGTTTTTAACTGACGGCCAAAAATAGCATTGGTTGCATTAAAACATAAATCGGTTACACCAATTGTAAAAGTAGTGGGGGCTGGCGGCGCTGCTGGTGCTGCGGGTGCAGGAGCAGCTGCTTCACCTTCAACAGGCGCTGCCACGGGTGCAGCAGGCGCTGCTTTAGGGGTAGGACTATCCACTACTACCACTTCGTATTTATTGAATTCTAATAAAGTTTTTAAAAACTGTACACGTTCAGCACTTGCATTTTTTTCTACAATGGCACATTTGCTTGTACCTAAGTCTTCAAATTCGTGGTTCTTATTAATTGCCATAATACTTTATTTAAATACCAATACTTAATGAGTAAATATAATCGTACACCAAACTTGCTAAACCAGTAATAATAATACCTGCAATACAGATATACATAGCCAGCTGTGTAATTTTAGGAATGCTTAATTTTTGAATAGGCGTTTCATTCTCATCCATGAAAATGGCTTTTACTACTTTTAAATAATAGTAAAAAGAAACCACCATATTTAAAGAAGCGAATATAATTAAGCCATAATTGTCTTTAGCAGCACCAGCCATCATTAAAAATAACTTACCAAAAAAGCCTGCTGTTGGCGGCACCCCTGCTAATGAAAATAATGCAATGGTTAATACCCAAGATAAAAATGGGTTGGTTTTATAAAAGCCTTTAAAGTCTGAAATATTTTCTTTACCTGCTAAAGCGCTTACCACCGATACCACACCAAAGGCAGCAAGGTTAGAGAATACATAAATTAATACAAAGTAAACTAGTGAAGCAGATCCTGCTTGAGAGCTTCCTGAAATACCAATTAAAATAAATCCTACTTGTGCAATAGAGGAGAAGGCTAAGAAGCGTTTAAAGTTATCTTGTCTTAGGGCAAATAAATTACCAATTAAAATAGTTGCTATAGACAATACCACTAGCACAATATACCATACAGTAGCAATAGGGGTAAATACTTTATATAAAATGGAAGTGAAAGTGAATAGCACCGCTGCTTTAGAAACCACCGATAAAAAAGCAGTCACCGCTACTGGAGAGCCTTCGTAAACATCGGCAGTCCAAAGGTGAAATGGTACTGCAGATATTTTAAAGGCAAAACCAGATACCAATAAAATAAATGCAAATATTTGCATAGGGTTATTTGTAATATGTGCCGTTAAAACTTCGAAGCTAAGCGTACCCGTTGTGCCATATAAAAAGGAAATACCCATTAATAAAATACCTGAAGAAAAAGCAGAAGACAATATTAATTTCATCGCAGCTTCTGATGATTTTCTTTTAGCTAAATCGAAATTAGCTGCAGCTGCTAAAGGAATGGTAGACATTTCAAGGCCTAGATAAAACATTAATAAATTACCACTTGAGATCATAAAGAACATACCTAATAAAGAGGTGAAGATTAATAAATAAAATTCAGCCAATTGCTTGTGGTTTTTTAACCATGCGTAAGACTGCATGGAAATAATTAATAAGGCCAGGTTTAATATATTTTTCTCCAGTACTATAAAAGCATTGGTGGTAAACATTCCATTGAAAATACCTCCTTCACTCATACCAAATAAACCAGCTGCTAAATTGACAAGCAATAAGCCATTGATTAAATTTAAAATGCTTTCATTGCTTCTTTCTTTACCTATTTTAATAAATAGTAAAATAAAAATAAGTAAGCTTAGTAGAAGCTCCTGTCTTAGTAATATAAAAATGTTAGATGACATGAGGCGAAATTATTTAAGGGTAATGGCTTTATTAATGTTGATCATTAAAAAATCGGTACTAGGCATAATTAATTGGTTAATTAAAAAGGGCGCTAATCCAATAATTAAAATTCCTATGATTAATAAACCGGCTGCTAATTTTTCATTCCAACTAGCATCGCTTAATAAAGCATGCTCATCAGATATAGGCCCCATAATGGTTCTGCCTGTGGCGCGTAATATATAAACTGCAGTCACTACAATAGAAGCTGCAGATATTACAGTAGCAGCACGATATACTCCATCTGGGTTTTGCCAAGAGCCCATAAATACAGTCATCTCGGCCACAAATCCGCTGAAGCCTGGCAGGCCTAAAGAACATAAACCTGCTATCACAAATACGGTAGAGATAAAGGGCATGGCTTTTAATAAGCCCCCTAATTGTGCCACCATTCTAGTATGTGTTCTTGAATAGATCATACCAATGGCGGCGAAGAATAAGGCAGTCATTAAACCATGAGATACCATTTGAATGACCGCACCATTAATAGAAGTTTTATTCAACATACCAATACCTAAAATCACAAAGCCGCAGTGACTAATGGAAGAGTAAGCATTGATGTATTTTAAATCGGTTTGCATCATGGTGGCAAATGCGCCATATATGATAGCAATGGTTGCTAGTAAAATAATTACCCATGAATAACTATGCGCTGCATCGGGCATTAAAGCTGCCATGCGTAAACAACCGTAGCCACCTAGTTTCATAGAAATACCTGCTAAAAACATAGAAGCTGCTGTAGGTGCCGAAGCGTGACCATCGGGTACCCAAGTATGAAAAGGAAATAAAGCTGCAAAGATGCCAAATCCTAAAAATAAAAAAGGGAAGAAGAATTTTTGAACGCCTAGGCTCATACCCATCTTACCTATTTCCACCATATCAAATGTATGCGTGTTATAATAAATACCCATTAAGCCCACAAATACTAATGCAGAACCTGCCATTAACATTAAGGCTAGTTTCATAGCGCTATTTTCTTTTTTACCAGATCCCCAAATACCTATTAATAAAAACTTAGGAATAACGGCAACTTCTAAAAAGAAAAATAAAGTAAATAAGTCTAAAGAGATAAAGAACCCATAAGCACCCATGCTTAATAATACTAGTAAGAAAAAGTATTCCTTACTTAGTTTTTCCATAGTCCACGAAACCAGTATGCCGGCCACCACAATAAGGGAGGTTAATAAAATCATAGCCAGCGCAATACCATCTATACCTATATGGTAGTTAATATTTAATGCTTTAAACCAAACAGTATTGGTTTCAAATAAATGCGTAGCAGTATTGCCAGCAGCTCTTTGATCCATATACAATTTCAATAACCAGCTAGCCGTTCCTAATTGCGCTAAAGAGCCCGCTAGTCCAATAATTCTTATTTGCGCTAATTGCTTACTCAATAAAATGAGTAGGGCAGTAAGCAAGGGTAATAAGATTAATAAAGATAAATTCATATAAATATTTTATTTCCAGATATAAATAAATAATACCGATAAAGCCAATACACCACCAAAGAAGTACAAGGCATAGTTTTGAACCTTACCGGACTGCAAACCTTTAATAGCTGTTGAAATTTTTGCAGTGGTGCTAGCTAGCAATAAGATAAAACCATCTACTATATTTCTATCTGCCCAAGCAATAGGTTGTCCTATAAGTGGGAAGACAATTTTTTTAGTGATAAACAAATACAATTCATCTACATAAAACTTTTTATAAGCGGCTCTGTAAAAGACACCAAATACGGCTACTGCTTTATCTGACTTTGTATTCTGCGTTTTATAAAAACTTGCAGACAGTAAAATAGCAATAATGGATAATGCAACAGGAGCAATAGAGAAGACCATATCAATATGTGTTTCCAAGGCAGCACCATCGGATGTGATAAATTGAGAGAAAGGAATGAAACCTACACCCACAGCACAAGCAGCTAAAATAACTAAAGGTAGTTTCATGGTCCAAGTTCCTTCTTCATGGTCGTGCGCATCGTCGTGGCTAGCATTATGACTGTGATCGTGAACAGCGCTATGTGCTTTAGCAGGCGCTTCCTTGCTCCAGAAAATATTAAAATATAAACGGAACATATAAAAACTTGTAAGTGCCGCTGTAAATAAGGCCACACCATAAATTAATTTATTCTCATGGAAGGCTGCTGTTAAAATTTCTTCCTTGCTAAAAAATCCTGCAAAAGGAGGAATACCAGCAATGGCTAAACAAGCAATTAAAAAGGCAGCATGCGTAATGGGCATTAATTTTCTTAATCCTCCCATGTCTTTCATTTCATTGCTATGCACCATATGTATTACGGAACCTGCCCCTAAGAATAATAAACTCTTAAAGAAGGCATGCGTAAATAAATGAAACATAGAAGCCATATAACCTAATTCAGCTTCTCCACCATTTTTTGAAATACCTAAGGCAAACATCATGTAGCCAATTTGCGACATTGTAGAATAAGCAAGTACTCTTTTAATATCGGTTTGTGTACATGCAATAATGGCCGCCAATAAGGCTGAAAAAGCACCTACATAAGTGACAATGGTTAAGGCCGCTTCATCCATAGAAAATACTGGAAACAATCTAGCTACTAAATACACACCCGCTACTACCATGGTAGCTGCGTGGATTAATGCCGATACTGGAGTTGGGCCTTCCATCGCATCCGGTAACCAAATATGCAAAGGAAACATAGCCGACTTTCCTGCACCACCCATAAATATTAATGTGAGTCCCCAAGTAAGCATACTAGCCCCTAAGAAGCTAGCACTTGTTATGCTTAAAAATTCAGGCGACTGAGCCGATGTAAATTTCTCTATCAATAAACCAATATCTAAGGTACCTCCGTAAAAGCCCATGATCATAATGCCTATTAAAAAGCCTAAATCGGCAAAGCGCGTAACAATAAATGCTTTTTTAGAAGCCGCTACAGCTGAAGGTTTATTAAAGTAGTAACCAATTAATAAGAAACTAGATACACCCACTAATTCCCAGAACATATATACTTGGAAAATATTAACAGATAATATTAAACCCAACATAGAGAAGGTAAATAAAGACAAGAAAGCGTAATAAGTAGCAAAGCGCTCTTCGCCCTTCATGTAACCCAAACTAAATACATGCACCATTAAAGAAACAGAAGTCACCACAATAAGCATCATGACAGAAATAGGATCAACTATTACACCCATATCAATAGAGACATTGGGGCTAAACTGCAACCAAGTATATTTTAAGGCAATAATTTTTTGATAAATGCCATTTACTTTTCCGTCTACAAAAAAGTATTGCTTAGCAGCTACAAAAGAAAGAATCGTAGAGGTAAGTAAAGAAGCGGTAGAAATAATACCTGCTGTTTTAGCAAAGTATTTGCGTCCGAATAAACCTAGTACTACAAAAGTAGCAAGAGGTAATAAAGGAATCCAAAGTATATATAAGTAGTTTGACATAATTAAAATTTCATTTCTGTTGCATCGTCTACATCAATAGATTGATGACTGCGATATAAATTAATGATAATGGCAATGGCCACAGCGGCTTCTGCTGCTGCAATGGTGATAATAAATAAAGAAAAGAATAAACCATCTAGTTTATCGGGGAATAAATATTTATTAAAAGCAACAAAATTAATATTCACGCTATTAAGCATAAGTTCAATAGACATTAACATAGTAATTAAGTTTCTTCTTGTAAATAAACCATACATGCCTATAAAAAATAGGGCAGTGCTTAGAAAAAGTATATGGGTTAAGGGTACTTCATTCATAGTATTAATCCTCCTTTTTGTTTAGGTGAACAATATTAGCGCTTGTAGGTTTCATTGCAATTACAATACAACCTACCATGGCAGCTAATAATAACATACTCACTACCTCAAAAGGTAAAATAAAACCATGTGAAGTGGTGCTTAGCATTTGAGTACCAATTTCACTTACACTGGTATTAAAAGGTTGTGCCGATATAGTATTGAATCCGTAATGATTGATTAAATTAAAAGTAAAAGCAGTGCCTAATAAAGCAGCCAATGCTGAAAAGATAATTTTACTTGTGGCAGGCTTAGCCATTTCCTTACCCGATTGTTGGGTTAAGAAAATTGAGAAGATAATTAAGACCACAATTCCTCCTACATACACTACAATTTGAATGGCAGCAATAAATTCTACTTGCATCCAAAAATAAAGTGCTGCAATACCTACTAAAGAAAATAACAACCAAATGGCTGATCGAAATATTTTAAGTGTAGTCACCGCTAATAATGCTGCAACTAATATAAGTGTAGCAATAGCGTAAAATATGATGGCTGATGTATTCATTATTCTATTCCCTCCCTTATTTTAGATCCTGGTTGATTTAATACTTTGGTTAATTTGGTTCTATCAAAAACACTGTGTTCAAAATTAGGCGCCATTTTAATAGCGTCACTTGGGCAGGCTACCACGCATAAATTACACATGGTGCATAGCTCTAACCTATACACTAAAGCGTCAATGGCTTTTTTCTTTTTGCCTTCTGGGGACACTTCAAACTTGGTCACTACTTTAATAGTGCCATTCGGACAGGCTAGTTCACAAGCTGTACAACCGGTACAAGCATGTTCGTTTTGAGCGTCATGCGGCATGACTACCTCACCTTTAAACCTTTCTGACATTAATAAGGTGGCACGGTTATCGGGGTACTGCTCCGTAATAATTTCTTTAGGGTGCACAAAGTAATAACCTGTCTTTCGCATTCCTTTTAACAAAGAACTTACGCCGTTCACTACATCTGCTATATATTCTTTTAAAAACATTTTCTAAATTATTTAATATTAAAAATGCCAACCTAGTATCGCAATAATTGCTACTAATAAAAGGTTAAACAAACTTATCGGTAATAAATATTTCCATTCTAAATTCAATAATTGATCTACGCGCAGTCTTGGGAAGGTCCATCTAAACCACATAATTAAAAAGATCAAGAAAAATGTTTTTCCCATAAACCAAACCGAAGAGGGGATATAATCCATGATATGATTGAATGCTGCCCAGTTACCAATATGTAGTGGCATCCATCCGCCAAAAAATAAAGTAGCCCCAATAGCACAAACAATAAATATGTTTATGTATTCTGCTAAGAAGAATAAGGCAAAACGCATACCTGAATATTCGGTATGAAAACCTGCAGTTAATTCCGACTCTGCTTCTGCTAAGTCAAAAGGCGCACGATTGGTTTCTGCAGTAACGGCAATAATGTATAAAACAAAGGCAATGATAGCAGGAATATGTCCTTTAAATATCCACCAGCCATTTTCTTGTGCTTTCACAATTTCAGAAATTTGTAAACTACCCGTAAGTACAACAATAGTTAATACTGCAAAGCCTGCAGACAATTCATAACTTACTATTTGAGCACCACTGCGCATAGCACCTAATAAAGAATACTTATTATTACTTGCCCAGCCAGCCATTAAAATACCAATTACGGATAAAGAAGAAACCGAGGAGATATATAAGACCCCAATATTTATATCCCAGATTTGAAAGTTTTTAGCAAATGCAATGGGTGCTAATAATAACATACCCACCATCATCACCACAAAAGGTGCTAGGTTGAATAAAAATTTATCAGCCATATCGGGCACCAAGCCTTCTTTCATAATTAATTTCAAAGTATCGGCCACCGTTTGAAACATACCGCCTGGTCCAACACGGTTCGGTCCCAAACGAATTTGAATATGCGCAGCTACCTTTCTTTCCATAAGTACCAATACCAAACCTAATATGGCAAACAAGCTTATAGCTAACAAAATAACAATGACACATTCCATTGCCAGTGCCATGGTGGGATTAAACTTCATAAATAACCAATCTTGAACACTGGTTGTAATTCCTTCTAAACTAAACATGCGTTTCTGTTTTATATAACTTACAATTCAAACTATATTTTATTCGAATATTATTCTATATCTATCAATTCTATCTATCAATATCAGGTATCACTAAGTCAAGTGTACCCATACTTGCCATCAAATCTCCAATCTTACTTCCTGCTGCAATATGATTCAGTGCAGATAAGTTCGAAAATCCTGGAGACCTGAATTTAATTCTGTGCGGCGTAGTACCGCCTTCGCTTACTACATACACCCCAAATTCACCTCTTGCCGTTTCTACTCTTGTATAAAATTCACCCTTAGGTAGTTTTAATACATTTTTTGTTTTGCCTACAAAATCTCCTTCTGGAATATTGTCAATGAGTTGTTCAATAATGCGAATAGACTGATTCATTTCTTTCACACGCACTATATAACGCGCGAATGAATCGCCTGCTGTTTCTAATACCTCATCAAATTCTACTTTATCGTATACTTCGTAAGGATAAAGTTTTCTAATATCACAACTTACACCACTGGCTCTTGCTACTGGGCCTGTGCAACCATAAGAAATAGCATCTTCTGCACTTAATATTCCTACGCCCTTGGTTCTGCTTTGGAAAATAACATTGTTGGTGACTAAATCTTCGTACTCGGTTACTTTAGATTTGAATTGTGTGATAAAGGCTTTTACTTTCTTTTGAAAATCGGGATGAATATCATACATCAATCCACCGGGTACAATATAGTTCATGGTTAATCTTGCACCGCAAGTATCTTCCATAATATCGGTGATCATTTCTCTTTCTCTGAAGGCATAAAAGAAAGGCGTGAAAGCGCCTAAGTCCATGGCCATCGCACCTAACCAAAGTTCATGTGAAGCGATACGTGTTAATTCACTTAAAATAACACGAATATATTTCGCACGATCAGGTACTTCAATAGCCATGCCTTTTTCAACGAGTAATGCGCAGCCTAAATTATTAATGTGAGATGATAAGTAATCCATTCTGCTGGTCACATAAATAAATTGACGATAAGTTAAACTCTCGCACATTTTTTCAATAGAGCGGTGGATATACCCTAAATGCGGTTCAATTTTTTTAATAGTTTCTCCATTTAAAGTAACCACTAAATGAAGTACACCATGGGTGGCAGGGTGTTGAGGTCCCATATTAATGACTAGTTCGCCATCGGCACCTAATTCACTGGTATCTTTTAGTATTTCAGTTTGATTGTACATCTGCCTATTATAATTTTATCATGTTGATAGGATCTTCAAAATCTTTTCTTAGGGGCCAGTATCCCTTTTTTTCATCAAATCCTTTCGGATTTTCTTCTTCCAATATTAATTTTCTTAAGTCGGGGTGGTTGGTGAAGTTGACGCCAAACATTTCAAATACTTCACGCTCTAAAAATTCTGCGGTTCTCCAAATATCACAAACTGTTTCAATAACAGGAGTATCTCTATTTAGATTCGCTTTAATAACAATGCTTTGACGATGCGTGGTAGCAGATAAATGATACACCATTGTCAAATGTGTTTTAAAATCAACACAGGTTAGACAAAACAAATAGTTCATTTGCATTTTGCCTGTTCTTAAATCTGCCATCAATGGCTTTAAGGCAGTAGGTTCTACTAATATATTTAACCATTCGCCTGTTTCATCGAAAGTTGCTGCTGGCGCAAGGGAACTGATGTATTCTTTTATTTCTTCGTTGGTCATTGTTGTATTTTTTCTATACTTTAAATTCTCCTCTAATTTGTTCGCGCGTCATACCTAATTTAATTTTCTCTTGTAAAGAAATTAAAGAGTGTAATAATGCTTCAGGGCGGGGAGGGCAACCAGGTATGTATACATCCACTGGAATAATATGATCGGCGCCTTTCACTACAGAGTAAGTATTGTAAAAAAACGGGCCACCACTAATAGCGCATGCGCCCATTGCGATTACATATTTTGGGTCGGCCATTTGATCGTATAATCTTTTTAAGACGGGTGCCATTTTATTTACAATGGTACCTGCTATAATAATAACATCGGCTTGACGCGGTGAGGCTCTTGCTACTTCAAAACCAAAACGAGAAAAATCATATTTGGCAGAAGCAGTAGACATCATTTCAATACCACAACAACTTGTGGCAAAAGACAAAGGCCATAAAGAATTGGAACGCGCCCAATTTATAATACTATCGAAAGTACTAACCACAATACCACCACCTGGTGTATCGTGCACGATACCTGGAAAAGGTTCGTTGCCTGCTATTTTTTCTTTTAACTCCATTTTAATGCACCTTTTTTATGAGCGTATAAAAAGCCCATGAATAATATAAATATGAAAACGATAATTTCAATTAAGGCAACCATGCCTACTTTTTTAACTACCACGGCCCATGGGTATAAAAACACCAATTCCACATCAAAAATTAAAAATAGTAAGGCGAATAAGTAATAACCCACATTGAACTGATGCCAAGGGGAACTGTCGGTGGGAATGCCGCACTCATAGGCCTGACCTTTTTGAGGATTTTTGCTTCCTTTTACTAGAATTTTTCCCACTAAAATACCACCAGCAGAAAAAGCAATAGCGGCAATTAATAAAGCAATTAATGAAATAGCACCCATAGTATTTTTGGTATAAAAATGATGCTGTAAAGTAGCAATAAAACGGCTAATAAAACCCTAGGTAATCCACATATAATCCACGCTTTACGCGATTTTATTAAAGTAGAACCCTAGGTCTGATAAATATCATCCCTTAACTGTAAAAACAAAGGTTTTTTCCTAGAATTTGAAGGATAAACTGCTGCCCCAAATGGCAGGGTCTCCCAAGTGCACTGCGCCAAAATCATAGCCATAAGAAATATACTTTGTACCGGCTAGGTTTTTAGCCCAAAAATAGAGCGCTATTTTTTCAGTTTCAATACCTGCTTTTGCATTCAATAAATGATAAGGTTTTTGCTCAATGGTATTGGCTAAATCAAAATAAGTTGTGCCTATATATTTCCATTCTGCCCTTGTCATTATTTTTAATTTTGCATTTAGAGGAAAACTGTATTGAGCAGCCAATAAAGAAGTAGCATTGGGAGAGAAGATAGGATGCTTGCCTGCTAAATTTAAAGTGGAGCCTTGAGAAGCAATATCTAATTTATCAAAACGCGCATTGGTTGTTCCAAAAGAATATTGCAACAATAAACCTTTTGTAGGGATGGCAAATATTTCTGCTTCTATTCCTTTACTTGTTAATTGACCTGTATTTTTTGTAATAGTAATAGCGTCAGGTAAAACTAAACTTGGCACTTGCGCATTTGTTATTTTGGTATAAAATAAAGCAATGTTTACAATTAATTTATTGTTCAACCAATTGTTTTTAATACCTGTTTCAAAGTTACTACTGTACTCTGGTAGGTAGCTCAAGAGTGGCGGCTGTGAAGGGTCTGAGGAGAGTGGCGATAAACCACCTGCTCTAAATCCTCTACTATAATTACCATACCATAAACTATTATTATTTACTTGGTAGTCTAATGACAATTTTGGAGAAAGTGCATTGAAATTTGTACGGCCTAGGGTATCTGACCTTGTTATGTATTGTTCAATACTTGGATCGTGTTGGTAAGTGCCCAATACCGATTCTGATTGTTTTTCATAATCATTTCTTAGTCCAAAGGTAATATTGAACTGATCGCTTAAAGCATAACTAGCTTGTCCATAGAATGCTAACCCTTTTTTAATAGTGGTGCTAATACTGGTGGTGCTAAATAAAGAATCTCCAATCATCATTAAATTAGCATCTATTCCAAAACGAGTTGTTTGTTTTACTGGTGCATCTTGATAAAACAAAAAAGCACCTGCGGTCCATTTGAATTTACTATTACTATAGTTGCTACTAAATTTAAAATCCTGGGTAAGCACTTTAATATTATTCCAGTTATTTCCATAATTATTGATAATAGATATGGCATCGATGGGAGAAAAATCGCCATCAATGGGAGTCGTATAATAACGGTAGTTTTGTTGGTAAGCAGTTTGGCTACTAAAGGTAAAGCCGCTACCAGCATAGCGAATAGACAAGCTGGTATTAGAGGTCTTGTCCTTCATAGTAGTGGTGCTGTTTTGATTTAAACGATAAGGGTTGCCAAATGCATCCTCTGTTCCAAAAACCAAGGGGAAGGGTCCTTGATTCTCATTGGCATAATGTTTGAAATTTAAAACAGCATCCCAACGACTGCTAACTATATATTTTAAAAAATAATTTCCAGAAAATCCGTTTTGATTGTCATAACTAGCTTGTGTAAAATCATTGGTGTAAAAACCATTTCTTTTATTAGATAAGATAGAAGCGCCAAAAAATAATTTATCTTTTATAAGCGGTGTTTTAATGCCTGCTGTAATTCTTTTTTGATTATAATTGCCTACACTAATATCCAAAAAACTAGTTTTAGTATTCGTAGGTTGTTTAGTAATTATATTAATCACGCCACCCATTGTATTTCTTCCGTACAAAGTCCCTTGTGGTCCACGAAGTACTTCAATTCTTTCAATATCGAACAAGGTCGGAATATAAGTATCTAAACTAAATTGATTCACCCCGTCAATATAGGTTGTTACTGTAGGGTCGTAAGAGCTAGTGGCAATGCCTCTTACGGAGGTTGCGTCTCTTCCGTCACCGGGATCCGCGCTGTATACATTCGGAACAATACCCGTAATTTCTTTTGTATTCCATAAATTGAAAGCAGTTACTTGTTTTGCATTTATTGAAGAAATACTTGCTGGAATTTTTTGAATTAGTTCTTCTTTTTTTTCTGCAGTCACCACCACTTCATCTAATTGATTCGTTGAAGCGATTAGGGTGAATTTTATATCCGTACTTTTAGAATTGCCAGTTGCGTTAATATTAATTTCTTTTGAAACATCGGCATACCCCAATGATTTTATAGAAACAGTATACTTTCCATTTTTTAATTCATAGAATGCAAATAAGCCTTTTTGGTTGCTAATAGTTTGATAGCTGGTATTTAAAATACTTATAGTAGCAGCATCAATTGGATTTCCTTTTTCATTTTGTAGAACCCCTGAAATGCTTTGCGCATTGGTGGTAATGGCTATAAAAATTCCAAGAAAAGTTATTATTTTATTTTTAAGGGAGATAGACAAGGCTTAATTTTTTTTAGGATGCAAATATAGGCCTTAAACCAACCTTTATGCCTTATTCTAGGATTGAATTTATTATAAAGTTTGTCTTTATAAATGTATAACTATGATCAAATTAAATATTTATACAATAACTAGTAATGCTTGCGGTTCAATACTTATAGCTAAATTATCCCTGTCTGTTTCTAAAGATTCTCCATCAATATGAAGAGGTCTTCCTTTTTTGTATTGAATGGAAATATGCTTTAAGGTATGTATGCTTACTTTTTTTGATGCGTGGATGGTTTTATTAAACAATCGAATAGCAAGTAAACCTGCTTTTAAAATTGAGTGCGGTTGAATACTCACCATTTCAAGTTGTGCATCTTGTAAATCTGAGTAAGGAGAGATGTAGGCATTACTTCCAAATTGGTTAGCATTGGCAATAGTGAGTGAAAAAACTTTTTCTCTAGGACCTCCGTTAATACTTATTTCAATGGGCTTGTACTTGAATAAGGTATAAATAGTAGCTTTTACATAATTTATAAAACCTCTACTACTGCCTTTGGCAAAGCGACTTGCTACAGCTGCATCAAATCCAATACCTGTTGTACAAAAAAACATTCTATCATTCATAGTGCCTACGTCAATGGCAACTTCTTTACCAGTCAAGGCTCTTGCAAGTGCTGTATCAAATTGAAGGGGTAATTGTAAATGTCTTGCTAATCCATTGCCTGAACCCATAGGAATAATGCCTAATGGAATAGTAGTTTCAGTTAATGCTGAAGCTACTTCATTAATGGTACCATCTCCGCCAATAGCAATAATTTTTGTGGCTTTTTGTTCAAGGGCTTTTTTGGCAAATTCATTGGCTTCTAATGGCTTGGTTGTTTCCCAAATAACCGAATTGGGAATCGCATGCAAGCTGGCCATCCATCGCTTTTTTTGCAATTCATTTTGAGTGCCCGCATTTGGATTATAGATAAAATGAATCATGAACTGCAAAATTATTTAATATCTATCATATTTGATATAATATTAGTTAGATCTTACTTCTTTTTTGTACAAAAAACGGTATTTTAGATTGTGAAAAAACTAGTCACCATAGGTTGTTTACTAGCATTGGTCATTTCTATTGGTGGCTTGCCCTTGTTTTATGCATTTCAAAAGCATTTGCATAAACAAGCGCAGTTTAATTATATCGAAACCCATCCAGAAGAAAAAATGGAAGGTTTGATTCACTTAACTGTTAAAGATGTAGAAAAATTGCCCGCAGGCTTTGATTGGGAAGAAGAAAATATTGAATTTAGGTTTCAGGGAATGATGTATGATGTCGTGAGTATTAAAAAGACAAATACTGAATGGACTATTACCGCATTAGCAGATACTGTAGAAGTCTCTATTGAAAAAACAAATCAACAATTTGCGAAACAAGATCAAGAGAATCATAAAAAAGCACAAAAATTATTTAAATGGGTTTTCACTCCATACGTTTCTTTAAGTAATTACGAAGGTTTAATTATTTACGATATAGCTTCAATACATTTTCCAATCATGAAGCAAGATATTATACAAAGCTGGACAGCTTCTCCTTATTTGCCTCCTAAAGTGAAAGCTTAAAAATTTAAGCGGTATTTATTTTTCACTTATTTAATTATTTTTATGTTTCACAATAATAAAATAGGGCTACTCGCCTTATTATTAATAACTAGTACATGTATAAACGCGCAAGTTGTCTTGCAAAAAAAGGACAGTGTTAAAACTTTGTCTGAAGTAGTGGTGTATGCCAATAAATTTCCTACTGCATCTAAAAATATTGTTCAAACCATTGGTTTAATTACAGATAAAACTTTTATCAATCAACAAGCCAATACTGCCGATATACTTACCAGTTCAGGTCAGGTCTTTGTTCAAAAAAGTCAATTAGGGGGTGGAAGCCCCGTGATTAGAGGCTTTGAGGCTAGTAGAGTACTATTAATGGTGGATGGCATTCGAATGAATTCTGCCATTTTTAGAGCAGGTCATTTGCAAAATATTATTACAGTTGATAATATGATTTTGGACAGAGTAGAAATTAATTATGGCCCAAGTTCTACCATGTATGGAAGTGATGCATTGGGTGGAGTGGTGAATCTTTTTACAAAGAACCCTACATTGAATACAAGTGCTGCATGGAAAACAAATGGTAATGTCATTTACAGATATGCGAATGGCCAAAATGAAAACAGACAGCATGTTGATATTAATATTGCCAATAATAAATGGGCCTACTTGACTTCCTTTACTAATAGTAGCTTTGGTGATTTACGTCAAGGGAATAAAAGATTAGCTGCTTATCCAGATTTTGGGAAAAGATTATTTTATGTTACTAGAGAAAATGGAGTTGACATAGCGAATGATAATTCATCGCAAGTGAATATTCAAAAAGTGACAGGCTATACGCAAACCGATCTTTTACAAAAAATAATGTATAAGCCATCAGCGAATGTGGAGCATTTATTAAATATTCAATTATCTAATTCTTCGAATATTAATAGATACGACCATTTAACAGAGACAAGTAAGGGTCTGCCAGTGTATAGTGAATGGTATTATGGCCCACAAGTTAGAAATATGTTAGGCTATAAATATGCTGCATCTGCTTTAAAAGGTTATTTTCAAGAGCTTACGGTGAACACTAATTATCAGCATTTAGAAGAAAGTAGAATTAGTAGAAAATTTAAATCTAGTAACAAGGATTTTAGAATTGAAAATGTAGATATTCTTGGTGTGAACGCAGATTTATTACACCAGCAAAAAAATGGGGACCTTCATTTTGGGCTAGAGTCTTATTATAATATAGTAAAGTCCACTGCCTATAGAAATAATATTGTTACTAGTGCAAATAGTGCTATTACCACTCGATATAGCGATGGTCCAACCAATATGGCTTATCAAGCTGTGTATTTGCAGCAAACAAAATACTTGGATGCTCATTGGGTTTTAAATGAAGGCATTAGATTAAATATGGTTCAATTAAATGCTCAATTTAAAGACACTAGTTTAATGCATTTTCCTTTTACGGAAGCGAAGCAATCCAATGCTGCTTTCACTGGTAATCTCGGACTAGCTTACAATGCAGAAGATGGCTACCGCTTAACATTTGGATTAAGTAGTGGTTTTAGAGCGCCCAATATTGATGATTTAACAAAAGTATTCGATACCAAAACCGGTTATGTTGTGGTGCCTAATAAAGATTTAAAACCAGAGTATACCTATAACGCTGAAGTAAATTTATCAAAAAGTTCAACAGCATTTTCTTGGGGTGCTTCCTTATTTTATACTTGGTTTAAAAATGCATTAGTAGCAGATAAATTTACTTGGAATGGACAATCTAAAATTATGTATCAAGGAGTATTGAGTGATGTATATGCTACGCAAAATAAAGCTAAGGCAATTGTGTATGGCTTTAATGTGAACGGAAGAATACGCATTATGGACAATACAGATATTGCAGGTACTTATACTTATACAAAAGGAACTTACAATGATGGCTCAAAAGAAATGCCATTGGATCATATTCCTCCAAGCTATGGAAGACTAGGTATAAAGCATGGCAATGAAAAATGGAATGCCGAAGTATTTTCTGTATTCAATGGATGGAAGCGAATAGCTGATTATAATTTAAATGGAGAAGACAATGAAATTTATGCCACTAAGGATGGTATGCCAAGTTGGATGACCCTTAATTTTGCTTCTTATTATAATCCTAGAAAAAATATAAGTATAGGCTTTCAAATAGAGAACATCACCGACCTTAACTACAGGTATTTCGCTAGTGGAATTTCTGCAGTGGGGAGGAACTATATTCTAAGTTGTAAGGTTTCATTTTAACGTCTCAAAGCCCCTACATTACTTGAGAATATTTTAACAGCAATTGCTAATAGAATTACACCAAAAAATTTACGAACTGCTAGTAAGCCTCCGGGCCCTAGCAGTTTTTCAATTATATTAAGCGATTTTAATACTGCATAAACAATTACTAAATTTATAAGTATACCTAGTGCTATATATAATTCATCGAAGTTGGCTTTTAAAGACATAATAGTAGTAAGGGTTCCACTACCTGCAATAATAGGAAAGGCAATAGGCACCACGGCACCTGAATGCGCATTTTTATCGCCTTTAAAAATTTCATGACCCAATACCATTTCAAGGCCTAATAGAAATATGACTATAGAACCACCCACCGCAAACGATTTTACATCTAGTCCTAGTATTTGCAAAAAGGGCTTGCCTAAAAATAAAAACAAAATCATAAGTGCTCCAGAAATAAGGGTCACTTTAAGCGATTTTATGGCCCCCGATTTTTCTTTCATGGCAATTAATAGTGGAATAGAGCCCACAATATCAATAACGGCAAACAAAGTAAAAATAACAGTAAGTAGTTGGTCGAAATGAAATTCCATAAAAAAAGCTTTGTATGAAGGTACAAAGCTTTTTTAAACTAATAAGTGAAGAGTATATTATTTCAACCTTAGGCCTAACATGAGCATACGTCCCATGGCATTATAGCCATTAATCTCTTGAAATGCAACGTTGCCTAAATTTTGAGCATCGGCATACACTATTATATGCTTACTGAATTTGTATTGAATATGCGCATTGAATAAGGTATAGCTTTTTAAACTAACGTCTTCTGCAGCGTATCCTCCTACATCGTATCGTTTACTAATATACCTAGATGCTATACTTAAACTTAATTTAGGACTTGCTTCATAATCCCACCCAATGCCCGCGGTATTTTTAGGTCGCTTTAATAAATAGTTATAAGTAATAGTATCGGTAGTGGTTACTCTGTTTTGATTGGTCTCTTGGCCATTCATTAAAGTATAATTCAATGATATATTATTTTTTTCATTGGCCTTCCAATTCAATTCAAGTTCTGTGCCATTTACTTTTTGCCTAATATAATTGAAGAAATTATAATCAATATAATTATAGTCAATACCATTATCAATGGTTCTATTATAATATACGGCTCTTGCAAAAACAGTATTCGTTTTATATTCTATACCCATTTCTGTATTGAATGATTGCTCTGGCTTTAAGGCTTCGTTATAACTTAATTGGTATAAAGAAGGTGCTTTATACCCGGTAGAGGCACTTGCCATGAATCGAATTTCTGAACTTAATTTATAAGAAGGGCTTATCGTAAAAGTTTGGTTGCTTCCATAACGGTTATGCTTATTCATTCTCCCACCCAATTCCAGTACCCATTTATTAGAGGCATCGTTTATTAATAAAGAACTATATAAGGCTGTCTGGTATTGAAAAGTGTCTTTAAAATTATCGTTGTAAGGACCGTATTCACTAATGGAGACGTAGGTTTGCTGGTAAGAGCCATACCTAAAATCGCCCCCCATGATCCATTGTATATTTTTTGAAACTGAGGTTGAATAAAATGCATCTGCATAATGCGATTTACCAGTGTACTGATTGTCTTCAAAAATGGTATAGCTTTTATCAAGGCTATCGTTTTTGTATTGACGGTCCTGTGTGCTTAATTGATACTGAAATTGAAAAATAGTTTTTTCTTTTTTGTATTTTAATACAAGTCCTGTCAATTTAGTGGCATTGTTAAACTTTTCGTCTTTATCATCTTTAAAAGCGCCATAATCAATATCTGCATTATAACTTGTTTGATGCGTAGAGGCTTTAAAATTCCAGTTTTTATTTATGGCATAATTAATATTCGCAAACCAATTATTATTTTTATAACCATCTTTATCAAAATTATTTTTACCTGTCATATCTGTAGCGGAAGAAAAACCAATAGCTGATTCATCACCAAAACCTACTGCATAATTTAATTTTCCAATGGTATTACTGTGTTGTAAATTTAATTTTCTTGTACCATAGGACCCTGTACTAAAATCGCCTGAAAAATTAGCGATAGATTTATTTTTTGTTATAATATTAATAACTCCTCCAATGGCATCTGAGCCATACAAAGTACTTTGAGCTCCTTTTAAAATTTCAATACGCTCAATTAAATTTAAGGGTACTAAGTTTAAATCAAACTCGTTGCTAATCATAGAAGGGTCGCCCACAGGCATGCCATCAATTAAAATTAAGGTACGGCCACTGGAAGCTCCTCGCATATATATACTAGGTACAGTTCCAGCATTGCTTAAGCTTCCTGGTAAATAAAGTCCTGCTTGCTCATTTAAAATTTGTGCAATTGTTCTTCCAGCATTTGCTTGAAGGGTAGCGGCATTAATAACAGTTACTACTTTGCCTGTAGCATTTTGTTTCTGTTCTAGTTTGTTAGCAGTCACAATAACTTCTTCTAAACTAATGGAAGAGTCCAGTTTTTTTCTAAGCGTGTCTTTTAATATAGCGGAATTTTCTTTTTGCCCAAAGAGAAGGGTGGTGGCGAAAAGGCACACCGAGAGCGTGATTAATTTTTGGCTCATTGTTTTATTTTTCATTTACTGAGTGAACAATGAGCTTCCTGGAGAAAGAGAACCATAATTATTAGACAAGCTACACCGCCTAAATTTTACAATCCCTGCTTTTTACCCGAAAGCTGTTGATTTTTTAAACTAGGCAGGTCTTCTGGCTTGTTCTTCTTGGATGCATCCTTCCCAAATTGCTTTAGTGGATTTTTTTGCATCAATTGCTTTTATGCAACGAACTCACAGCTACGGGAATAGCCCCCGATTTTAACGGGATTCCCTTTTAATCATTTGCATGAACCTAATTCTGAATCAAATTTAGTATTTATCTATGCTTGCTGCTTTTTAATTACTAACGGCTTGTTGAAAACTTAAGCATTTTTATTATATTTATAATTCATTGACTAGATATGAAAGAAAAGCAAGGCATTAATTTTTTTAGCTTAACCATGATTGTGGTGAGTTTGGTTATTGGCATGGGTATTTTTAAAACACCTGCCACTATTGCAGCTAAATCGGGTACGCCGCTTATATTTTTTAGTGCCTGGCTTATTGGCGGTTTAATTGCTTTGTTTGGAGCACTTACTTATGCAGAAATTGGCCAAAGACTTCCTGTGATGGGAGGCTATTATAAAGTATTTGCACATTGTTATCATCCGGGTGTAGGTTTTACCATTAATGTTTTAATATTAATTAGTAATGCAGCATCACTAGCGGTGGTTGCATTAATTGGCGCCGACTATGTAAGTGATTTATTATTTGGACAACCTTCTGGTACTTTTTTTAATATTATAGTGGCCTCTGCTTCAGTGGGACTTTTTTATATTGTTAACTTACTGGGATTAAAAACAAGTAGTCGCACGCAGAATATTTTAATGGTGGTAAAAATTTCTTTAATTGTTTTATTAATTTCTTCTTTATTTAAAGGTGTTACGGTTCCTCCACATGGCATTAATGAAGGAAAAATTTATACTTATGATGGAACCAACGGGGCACTTTTATTATTAGTAAGTTTAGTTTCTGTATTTTTTACTTATGGAGGCTATCAACAAACTATCAATTTTGGATCCGAAGTAAAATCGGCCAAGACCATGCAAAGAGGAATTGTAGTAGGCATACTAGTGGTGCTGTTTTTATACTTAGCTATTAACTATACATATATTCAAGTAATAGGTTTTGATCAAATGAAAAATGCCAACGCCATTGGTTCTTTATTATTTGAAGCTTGGTTTGGAAAATTCGGTGCCAAAGTTTTTGACTTTGCCATGGTCTTAAGTGTACTTGCCTATGTGAATGTAATATTAATGAGTAATCCGCGTGTCATGTTTGCGATGAGCGAGGACAAAGTTTTACCTGCCATCTTTCAAAAAAAACATCCTAAAACCGATGCACTCGTGCCTGGTTTAACTGTATTTGCAATTACTACTATTTTGGTTACATTTTTTGGTAAAGGTGTAGATGATGTACTTAGCTTCAGCATCTTTTTAGATTGTATGGGCATGAGCACTTCGGCTGCCACCTTACTTATATTAAGGAGAAAAAATCAAGGAGACAGCGCCGTTACTGGAGCATTAAGGAAATGGACACCAATTTTCTGTGTGGTTTTTGTACTTTCCTATACTTTGGTAGCCTGTGCAGTGGTCATTGATAAGCCTTATTCGGCCTTAACTGCCATTATTCTACTTTTTATTGTACTTATATTATATAGAGTCTTTTATTATAAGACTTCTAAATAAATAAAGAAGACTAATACTGCCGCTCAAATCCCATTTCAATGGCAACTTAACTTTATTTATGACTAAAAAACCTAATTTATAGCCTTTCATCGTTGCTAATGGCTGTTCAGCGCTTGCCTTTTCCGTCTGTCTAAAAATTACTGAACTAGCCCTTTATGTACTATTTTTGTACTGTAAAAAGAGTTCTAACAATACATTACATGAAATACATAATAACAATAAGCTTATTTTTCTCTTCCATTAGCTTGATGGCACAAGAACCTGCTCAGTGGGATCTAAGATCTTGTGTGGAGTATGCCATTCAGCATAATATCTCTGTTCAGCAGGCAGATGTGCAGGCAAGACTTGCCAAACTACAGGCAGAATTGGCTAAATCCAACCGACTACCCACAATTAGTGGTTCAACAGGCATGGGTCTAAGATTAGGCCGTTCAATTGACCCCACCACCAATGGATTCTCTAACACTCAATTTTTGTATAATAATTTTGGAGTGAATGGAGGTATGCAATTATTCAATGCAGGCAGGTTGAAAAACAGTGCCGAAGCAAGTAGTTTAAGTTGGTTTGCAAGTGAAACCGATAAGCAAACCATTGCTAATGATATTTCATTGAACGTGGCTACCTTCTATTTACAAATATTATCTGCTATTGAGCAAACTGAAATTGCAAAAATTCAAATACAACAAACAAAGGAACAAGTTGCCGCCACTGCTAAAAGAGTGGAAGTAGGTTTATTGCCTGAATTAAATTTATTAGAATTAGAAACTCAATTAGCTAATGATAGCAGTAGTTATATCTCTGCTATTTCTAATGTTAAACAAGGCAAGTTAAATTTAATGGCCTTATTGAACTTAGACGCTTCTAAGAATTTTGATATTGTGGCACAACCAGTCGACCTAATTAAATTACAATCTTTCGCGGATTTGCAACCTGATTATGTATTTAATTTTGCTTCTCAAAACTTACCCAATGTAAAAGCGGCTGCATTAAGAGTAAAGGCAGCGCAAAAAAATACTTTAGTAGCTAAGGCAAGTTTTTATCCAACCATTAGTTTTGGATACAATTTAACTTCTAACTTTTCTAACCAGTTTAATTATATTAGTGGTTATCAGAGTAACGGATTTAGCTCACCTACTGCGACGTCCCCTTTTGTAAGTGTCAATAACACCAAGTATTATGTTCAATCACCCATTTTTACCCCAATTTCTTCAACTCGAAATTGGAGTACAGTATGGAATGGCTGGAATACGCAAGTAGGTAATAACTTTGGTCAAAGCGTTGGCTTACAAATGTCCATACCTATTTTCAATGGCAATCAATCTAAAATTGCTTACAAGCAATCTAAATTGAATTTGCAAAATGTAACCTTGCAAGAAGAGAGTACACAACGTAAATTGAAACAAGATATTTACGCAGCCTATACTAATGCGGTGGTTGCTTTCAATAAATTAAATGCTACTCAAAAAGCTTTGAACGCTGCTGAAAAAACTTACCAATTTGCAAGCAAAAGATATGAGTTAGGTTTATTAGGCACGATAGAATTATTAAACAATCAAAATAACTACCTGAAAGCGAAAGTAAATTTTAAAACTTCTCAATACGAGTATGTATTTAGAATTAAATTATTAGAGTTTTATAAAGGGGAAGCATTAACATTATAATTAGAAAAATAAGCAGTAAAAATAAATACAATGAATAAGAAATTAATTTGGATAAGCGTTGGAGTAGTAGCCGTTATAGCACTTTTAGTTGGACTAAAAAATGCAGGCGTGATTGGCAAGGTAGATGGTACTGAAGTGACTACTGAAAAGGTACAATTAAGAACTATTACCGAGTCGGTGAATGCAAGTGGCAAAGTATATCCTGAAGTGGAAGTAAAGGTAAGTCCAGATATCTCTGGCGAGATTGTAAACTTATTTGTTGAAGAAGGAGACAAGGTTACTAAAGGACAAATACTGGCTAAAATATATGCCGATATTTATTCTTCTCAAAGAGATCAAGTAACAGCTAGTGTAAACCAAGTAAAAGCGCAATACGAAAACGTAAAAGCGGCCTTAAGTGGTTTGAAAACTGCTTATGACAATAGTAAAGCAACCAACGAGCGTTATAAAAAATTATTTGCAGATAAAATTGTTTCAAGATCTGAATACGAGCAAACTGAACAAGCTTTTCGTTCTGCAGAGTCTTCTTATAATTCAGCAAAAGAATCTATTAAAAGTGGAGAAGCGCAAATTCAAGGTGTAAGAGCGCAATTGGCAAGAGCTGAAAAAGATTTAGCCCGTACTATTATTACTTGTCCAATGGACGGTATAATTAGTTTAATGAACGTTAAGAAAGGAGAGCGTGTGGTAGGAACAGCTCAAATGACTGGTACTGAAATGATGCGTGTAGCCGATATGAAAAGTATTGAAGTAAGAGTAGATGTGGGAGAGAATGATATTACTAAAGTTAAATTAGGCGATACTGCTTTAGTGGAAGTAGATGCTTATAATAATAGAAAGTTTAAAGGCATAGTTTATAAAATTGCCAACCCTATTACTTCTACTGCGAATACAGCAAGTTCATCTGCTGAAGTAGCTAATTATAAAGTACATATTAGATTGCTTGCAGAAAGCTATACCGACTTGGTAAAAGACAATAATATTTTTCCTTTCAGACCAGGTATGACAGCAAGTGCTGATATTCAAACAAAATCAAAAGTGAATGTGGTAACTGTTCCTTTGAATGCTGTTACAACTAGAGACAAAGACGGTCAAGGAAAAGATACAAAAGTAGGTTCTGGCAAGCCAGAAGAAAAGCCAGCAGACAATGCGAATGCTGCTAAAGATGAAGAATTATCGGAAGTGGTATTTGTTTTAGGCAAGGATAATAAAGTGAAAATGGTTAAAGTGAAAACCGATATTCAAGACCTTAACTATATTGAAATTATTGGTTTAAAAGTTGGAGACGAGGTTATTACAGGGCCTTATAGTATCGTAAGCAAGACCTTAAAAGACGGCACCCTTGTAAAAGTGGTAACGAAGGAGAAGCTTTTTGAAGAAAAGAAATAAGAAGATATTAGGCTTTACTTAAATACTTAAAAAAAGGGGTGTATTTCAAAAATGCACCCCTTTTTTATTTGTTTCGTATGTTTGTACTATGGAAAACAGTCGTATAGGTATTATAGGTAGTGGAAGTTGGGCTACCGCAATTGCTAAAATTGTTACAGATAACAACCATCCCATTACTTGGTGGGTGCGCCAGCAATCTAATATTGACTACTTTACAAAAAGACATCATAACCCACATTATTTAAGAAATACCTATTTCGATATTGCTAAAATTAATTTTACGGCTAGTGTTCAGGCCTTAGTGGATGGGTCCGATATTATTATTATAGCAGTGCCATCTATTCATATTGAGGCAGCATTGAAGGATCTTGAACCAGGCTGTTTACAAAATAAAAAAATTATTTCTGCAGTCAAAGGAGTTATTCCAAAGTATAATATTTTATTGAATGATTATTTAGCCAACACTTTTAATTTTTCTTTAGATAATTATTTTACTTTACTAGGTCCTAGTCATGCAGAAGAAGTAGCGGCGGAACAACTTTCTTATTTAACTTTCTCAGGTGTAGATACAAAGCAAACAGAACATATTGCGTCCTTTTTTGCCACTGAATATATTAATACAAGAATTAATAACGATGTTTTAGGGGTGCAATATGCAGCAGTGGCCAAAAATATATATGCATTAGGTGCGGGTATTGCCCATGGTTTAGAATACGGAGATAATTTTTTAAGTGTATTTATTGCCAATGCCGCTAATGAAATGGATTGTTTATTATCGGCCATTATGAAATCTAACAATCATAAAGCAGAAGCCACCAATCATACCGCATCGGTTTATTTAGGGGACTTGCTTGTGACTTGTTATTCTTTACATAGTAGAAATAGAACTTTTGGAAATATGATAGGGAAAGGCTACTCAGTGCGTGCTGCTGAATTAGAATTAAACATGGTGGCAGAAGGGTATAATGCTAGTAAGTGTATTATGGCTATGAATAATTCTATTCAAGTTGAATTACCTATTATAAAAGCAGTCTATCAAATTTTATGGGAAGGGCATGACCCAGCTGCTAGTTTCAAAGAAATAGAAAAAATATTGGTCTAGTAATCGTTCACACAGAAAAAATCACTGGCAATACCGTCGGCAAAAAACTTGGCTTCTTTGGTAAGTGCAAATCCAGTAGCTGTAGCAGTAAGTTGGTTGAGTGCTAGATACTTTGGAACAATAGATAAAACCAATGCTAAGTATTTTTCTCCAAAAACATCTTTTATATATTCAGTAGAAAAGCCTTCACTTTTTCTAAGGGCAATCATCATATACTCATTAAATTTTTGATCAAGGCTTAGGTTTTCTAATTCAAAAGGGACTAGCTTGTTTTTTATAGATTGAAAATAAAGTTGATTATTGGCAATATTCCATTGTCTCTGATTTCCATTGAAAGAATGTGCTGCTGGGCCTAATCCTAAATAGGGGACTTGATTCCAATAATTACTATTGTGTTTACTTTTGCAATTGGGCATCGCAAAATTAGATATTTCATAATGTTCAAACCCTGAGGCGGTTAATGTATTTACAATTATTTCAAATTGCCTTGCTTGCTTTGAGCTATCAACGGCTTCTATTTCTTTTTTGGCAATCATTGAATATAAAGCTGTTTTCTCTTCTACTGTTAAAGCATAACAAGAAATATGATTTATATTATATTGAATAAGCGTTTTAATATCGGCCATTAATTCATCATCACTTAAATGAGGTGTGCCATAAATTAAATCGGCACTAATGTCTTTAAAGCCTGCAGCCTGCACAATATTTATGGCTGCATGCGATTGTTCAACACTATGTGCTCTATTCATCCAAGCAAGAGAGGCTGCTTGAAAACTTTGAATACCTATGCTAAGTCTGTTCACGCCTAGAGTTAACCAATCGGAAGCAAGCTGCTCATTAATATCATCTGGGTTGGCCTCAATGGTAAATTCAAAATGAGGGGCCAAATTAAAATTTGATTGAATGGCTTCGATAATCATTCCCAAATCTGCCTTCTTTAATAAACTGGGGGTGCCTCCACCAAAGTAGAGCGTTTCAATGGGCCCCTTCAAGTAATTTTTTTGCATAGCTATTTCTGCAACTAAGAAGGTCGTAAATTCTTGAATGTACTGGGTTTGCGTGGAAAAATGGAAATTGCAATAATGGCAAGCTTTTTTGCAAAAAGGTATATGAATGTAGATGCCTGCCATAAAAAGAGTTAAAGAACAAAGCTAACTATTAGTTACTAATTATGCATCAGGATACTTATTTTTGCAGTAGATGATTTTAAATCTCCATAAAGTTTTTTTTATACTAGGGTGTGTACTTCTAGGTACTATCTTATCTCTAGATACCTATGCGCAAAAGCCCACTACTTTAGCTGTGAAAGATACCAGTCAAATAGTCCAGGACTCCTTGCTTAAAAAGGACACTTTAATGATAAAACATATTCTGGCTTTGCCCAGCACTTATCAAAAAGCCGATGCTTGGTTTATGCAAGAGCAGTTGGAATTAAAAAAGGACAGTCTGTTGGATTATGTAAAATCTTATAAAACTTATTATAGTAATAAAAAAAATGCATTTAAGTTATATAATCAAAATTCATTAACAAATAAAGGCACGCAAATTATTTACAAAATTGAACAACGTTACGCGGTTTCAGATAAAGACGCCTTATTTTATTTATTGGTAGGTATGTTATTAATATATGGGTTTATAAATAATGTGTATCCGCAGTATTTTCAAAAATTGTTTAGTCAATTTAGTCAGTCCTCCATGCGCATGATGCAAAATAGGGAACAGCTCTTAAATAATAGTGTTGCTTCCTTATTATTGAATTTATGTTTTATTTTAAGTTTTTCTTTAATGGCATCCTTGCTCATTTATAACCGTCATTTATTGCCCATTTCTTTCTGGCTTGTTTACTTATATATTTGTCTTTTTTTTACAAGCCTATATCTTGGAAAATATATCTGTTTAGAAATAGCAGGTGCTATATTTAGTACGAAGGAATTAGTAAAGACCTATGTATTCGTGGTATTCATGATAAACAAAGTACTTGGCATATTGCTCTTGCCCTTTATTCTCATTTTGGCATTCGCTAAGCCTATTTATTTTCCAGCGGCTATTATAGGGGCTGGAGGCCTTTCAGTTCTGCTTTTCCTTTATCGATATTTGTTTTCACTTACCTCTGTAAGAAACAAATTACATATATCTTCCTTTCATTTTTTTCTTTACCTTTGTGCATTCGAAATACTGCCAATTATGATCTTGTATAAAC
>Ga0214919_10001076_pt1 | contig 45777 bp, 49 predicted proteins | sample LL1503_MetaG_FD_177994 | JGI IMG/M metagenome (GOLD analysis project Ga0214919, IMG submission 177994) | Freshwater microbial communities from Lake Lanier, Atlanta, Georgia, United States - LL-1503 | ecosystem: Environmental > Aquatic > Freshwater > Lake | place: USA: Georgia | collected... | reverse complement strand
ACCATCTATGTCTCAATTGCGATGGAATGGAAGAGTTCGTGGACCGACTTACAAAAAACGGCGTTGAATTTAGTGAGAGAAAAGCCCACAACTCGAACCTCTACCAACTTTTTATGCGCGAACCCATTAATGGCATCAAAGTTGAACTCAATTTTGCTTGGGAAGAAGCCGCTCGCATGGGGCGGGTACCCGCTTGGACGGATAGTGGTGCCAATGAAAAAGCTACCGCTGACGTCATGGTTTCCAAATAAGCTCACTTCACCGCATCAACATTTAACTAAAGAGAAATATGAAAGCTGTTCGCATCCATTCCACTGGAGGGCCTGAGGTCCTCAAAATCGAAAATCTAGAATTGCCAGAGCCTGCGGCCGGTGAAGTTCGCATCCGACACACTGCCATAGGATTCAACTTTCAAGACATCTACACCCGCTCAGGCCAATATGCCGCGCCACTTCCTACTGGGTTGGGAACAGAAGCAGTGGGTATTGTTGAAAGTGTTGGGTCGGAAGTCAAAGACTTCAAAGTTGGAGATCGCGTTTGCTATGCCAGTGGTCCTGTCCTGGGTGCATGCGCTACACATCGCAACTATCCCGCAGCTCGCTTACTGCATGCTCCCACCCATATGCAGGATGAACAAATTGCTGCGGCCCTCCTCAAAGGCATGACGGTTGAATATTTGATGCACCGTTGCTATCCCGTCCAAAAAGGGCAATATGTGCTGATGCATGCGGCAGCAGGAGGCGTTGGCTTATTGGCCGGCCAATGGGGTAAGCACCTTGGTGCACACATGATTGGTGTTGCAGCAGGTCCGGAAAAAGTCAAACTGGCCCTAGCCAACGGTTATGAATATTGTTTGGATCGATTGAAAGATGACGTACCAGCCCGTGTTAAAGAAATTACGAATGGCGTTGGCGTTCCAGTTGTCTACGACTCGGTGGGAAAAAATTCATTTGAGCAATCACTCAACAGTTTGGCGCCAAGAGGTTATTTCGTCTCATTTGGTACGACTACAGGAGCCCCACCTCCAATACCTGCCAGCACCTTGCAAAAAATGGGGTCTCTGTATTTCACACGTCCCACATTGGTAACTTACACAACGTCTACCGAAGAACTAAGACATTCTGCCCAAGCAGTTTTTGATTTATTTGCGAAAGGTGTTTTAAAAATAAATATCAATCAACGCTATGCATTGCAAGATATCGCTAAAGCCCACACCGCACTCGAATCTGGCCAAACAAGCGGGTCAAGCGTCATCATCCCTTAATTCCAAATTACTTTAGGAGACAAATTCATGAACTCAGACAAACAAAACATTAGAAGATCCATCGTTTTCGGCTTGGGCTTATCCGGAATGCTCGGGGCAACAAATTCTTTTGCACAAGATGCATTCCCAAATAAAACAATTCGTGTTGTTGTTCCATTTCCTGCAGGCGCCAATGTGGACGTTGTTGCAAGAATTTTTACTGATAAATTGTCCAAAGAAATAAATCAAGCTGTCGTGGTTGAAAACAAACCAGGCGCCGGTGGCGCACTCGGCTGGGACACAGTGATGCAACGTCCTACGGATGGCTACAGCCTTTTTTATGCGGTGCGCTCCATCATGTCCATCACACCGCATGTGTATCCCAAAAACAATCTAGACCCCGTCAAAGACTTTACGGCCATCAGCCAAGTATGCACACTACCGCACGTTCTTATTGCCACTCCAAATGCACCCTTCAATAACTTTAAAGAGCTTGTTGAATATGCAAGAAAGAACCCAGGTAAATTGGACTACGCTTCCTTGGGCGTTGGCTCGCACCCCCACCTTGCAGTGGAATATTGGGCAAGACAGTTAGACCTCAAAATCAATCACATTCCCTATACAGGTAATCCCGCGATTGACGTCATGTCAGGCACTGTGCCGCTCTTCCTTGAAGGTTCTGGAACGGCAGTTCCACGCGTACTTTCAGGTGGTGTAAAAGCAATAGCGGTTACAGGTGGCAGATCCATTCCAGCGCTACCCAACGTAGGCACCATCAATAGTTTCCAACCTGGTTTAGACGAAGACGGAATTATTGGCAGCACTTGGCATGGATTCTTTGCTCGCCGAGGGACTCCTGAACCTATTGTTGCGATGCTAAACAAGCATTTGGTCAAGGTCTCTCAAGACCCGGATACCCAAAAGCGTCTTACTGAATTCGCTTCAGTTGGTACGGGTACATCGTCCCAATCGCTCAATACAGTGATTGCCAAAGACTACGAGTTTTTTGGCAATATCGTACGAAATTTAAAAATTTCAACATAAGCGATTAACTAAGAAACGAATATAAATAAGGGGAAGAATTCAAAATGAAACGTCGTAAATTTCTTCCCCTCGTTGCTTTACCGTTAGTAAGCGTGTCGACTTGGGCGCAAAAATATCCAAGTAGCGCATCCACCATCATCATGCCTTTGCAAGCAGGCAGCGCATCCGACGTCGCTATTCGGCACATGGCCGAACGATTGACCCAAAAACTTGGTCAAGGTTTTGCTGTCGAAAACGTTGCTGCCGCGGCTGGTCTTGTTGGCTTAGACCGCTTAAGTAAAGCCAGAACCGATGGACTGGTTGTGGCAGCGCTGAACAACAGCATCATGACGATATTGCCCCACTTACAAGCCAAAAACATGAAAGTGGATACGCGCAAAGATTTTGTACCAGTCGTCGGCGTAGCCAACATTCCAACTTTTTTTGCTGTTCCTGGCAATTCGAAAATTAAAAACGTCAAAGACCTTATCCAGCAAGCAAAGAATACCGCCACCCCTGTTACCTATTCATCTGGCGGCGTAGGAAGCCCACAGCATTTGGCGACAGAGATGTTCAAGGCTTTCACCAATACCCAGCTGACACATATACCCTATCGGGGCGCTAGCCAAGCTGCATTAGCCGTGGCCTCGGGTGAAGTTCAAGTGATGTCGATGGCACTTTCATTGGCGCAACCGTTTTTATCAGATGGCAAAGTTCGGTTAATCGGCTACTGTGGAACTGAGAGACACGCGCAATTTAGAGACATACCTACTTTGCAAGAGCAAGGTGTAGCCAATTACGACTACTCTTCTTGGATCGCTTTGTTCTTTCACAAAGATGTTCCATCCGATGTGGTCGAAATACTGAGGCGTGAGGCCCAATCCATCAGTGAAGATCGCGACTTTCAAGTACAACTGATCCGCTCAGGCCTTGAGCCTTGGCCCAAAACTGCCAAGCAGTTAGAGCGTATCGTTGAGTCTGATTTCCAACGGTGGAAAAAGATTATTCAAGACGCCAATATCCAAGGTTAAAGCCATTTCATGCTGCGTGTCGCTGGGTACCAAGGTCCCTCTTCTATTCTGACTCAGGGCTTAGCGTGTCTCGTTGAAACACTCAAGAGTAACGGGTGGAAATCAGACATCGACTGGATTCCCAACGTCACCGACCATCAGGAAAAAGCAGCAAATTTATTCGCATCCATTGAAAATGGTTCGCGCCATATCGGATACATGGCTTCAGGCTACTTATCAGCAAAAGTTCCTGAACTGGAAGTGCTTGAGTTGCCGTTCACCGTAGATAACCGAGAGACAGCTCTCGCGGCGTTAGACCATTCTGCTGGCGAAATACTTGGCCAAGCGGTTCATCAGAAAACAGAATTCCACATATTAGGTTTTTGGGATAACGGTTTCAGACATTTATCTAATGCAGTACGTCCTATCCAACATCCAAGCGATGCTGTTGGCTTAAAAATTCGCACGCTCGACAGCACGCTCTACAGAGCCACCCTCGATGCGATTGGTTTTAAAGCATTGACTAGTGACGTCAAGGATTTGGTGTCTTGGATTGCCCAAGATGTTGTGCAAGCCCAAGAAAATCCCTTAACCAACTACATGGGGTTTGAGCTTTGGAAGCACCACCCTTATGTCAGTTTGACACACCATTTCTTCGGTGTTCTTTTGCTGGTGTGTCCGCTGGCTTGGTATGACATGCTGAATCAAGAAGAGCGCGAACTGCTTGCGCATGCCGTTACAACATCTACAGCGCTTCAACGTCAATTGGCGGCTGAACAAGATGCCATTACGCTTGCGCGTATGCAAGAAATGGGCGTCAAAGTTTTAAGTAAAGATGCACTTGATTTGAAGGCTTTTTATAAGTGTGTTGAACTGGTTAGCTTGAATGCGCGCGCCCAAATTCCCAAGGATTTACTAGTAGCCTATTTGGGTAGTTAAATCAAAAAGCGCACGTTTAGTTTTTGAAAAAATTAGTCCTGCTTCAGCCCGCCACTATGCGTGACTGCACCAAGGCGTGCAGGAGATACCAAGCGCGCATATTTTTCTAATATGCCGTTGAGATGCTCTTTGACAGGCGCTTGATAGTTCTTTACACGCGCGTCCCAAGTGGCACTATCGACCAACACATCCAAGGTGGCAGTGTGTGCATCAATGTGCACCATATCTCCGTTTTGAAGATACGCAATAGGCCCCAGTTCTGCAGCTTCTGGCCCGATGTAGCCGACCATCATTCCACGCGTCGCACCAGAGAATCTTCCGTCCGTTAACAGCGCAACTTTTTCCCCCATGCCTTGTCCATACACCAACGCTGTAACCCCCAACATCTCGCGCATGCCAGGCCCACCTTTGGGGCCTTCGTTACGAATCACCAATACATCACCCGCTTGGTAGTCTCGTGCAGTGACTGCTGCGAATGCATCTTCTTCAGATTCAAAAACGCGCGCAGGACCTTTGAATACCAATTGCTTGAGTCCAGCCACTTTGATCAATGCACCTTCTGGTGCCAAGTTACCTTTCAGAACCACCACCCCACCGGTTGCCATCAAAGCTTTGTCCGTTGGATACACCACTTGTCCGTCCGGCAAAGACACATCGGACAACTCATCTGCCAGAGTTTTGCCAGACAGCGTCAAAGCATCTCCATGTAAATAGCCACCTTCCAGTAGCGCCTTCAGTACAACACGGGTACCGCCTACACGATGCAAATCGAGCGCTAAATATTTACCGCCAGGTTGTAGGTCTGCAATCAACGGTGTGCGCGCAAATACTTTTGCGACATCCTCTAATGTGAACGAAATACCCACTTCATGTGCAATGGCCGGTAGATGCAAACCAGCATTCGTAGAGCCACCTGTTGCAGCTACGGCTGCACCAGCATTTTCTAGAGATTTACGGGTGATCAAGTCTCTAGGTAGTGGGCCACCCTCTCGAATAATTTGCGTGACCCGGCGTCCTGCCTCACGCGCTAAGGCCAAACGCTCGCTGTAAACCGCGGGCATCATCGCTGAACCTGGAATGGCAAGACCCAATGTTTCCGCCACCATGGCCATGGTGTTAGCCGTAAATTGACCAGGACATGAACCGACTGTGGGTGCGCAACTACGTTCTAAATCTTTCAGGTCTGCTTGCGTCATTTGCCCAGCCAAGACTGCGCCCACGCCTTCATAGGCCGTCAAGATAGTGACGTCCTTACCTTTGTAGCTGCCAGGCAGCATCGCGCCTCCATACACAAAAACACTGGGGCAATTCAACCGTGCCATGGCCATCATCACGCCAGGCAAAGTTTTGTCACATCCTGCAAAACCCACAAAACCGTCGTATGCATGGGCCACCATGACCGCTTCAATAGAGTCCGCTACCAACTCACGAGAAACCAAACTCATGCGCATGCCTTTGTGGTTCATAGACAAACCATCAGACACAGAAACCGTTGTAAAAGACACGGGGATACCCTGCTCGCTTGCCACGCCTAATCGTGCGGCATCTGCCTGTGGTCCTAGCGATAAAGAGCATGGAGTAGTTTCGCCGTGCTGACTCACGATGCCCACAAAGGGCTTGCCAAAATCAGATTCAGCCACGCCCATAGCGCGTAAAAAAGCGCGATGTGGAGTGCGGTCCATCCCCTCCGTAATCCGAGCAGATTTAAGTGACTGGAGAGGTTTAAAAGGTTTTGATTCAGTAGGCATTTTTAAGCTTGCATGTGTGCGGAGATTGCTCTGGGTTGGCGAAACCAAATCAAAGATAAAAGCATCGATAAAACAATAAGGACTACAGAGCCGAGCACAAACAAAGCGGTGATTTCCGTTTCTCGTTTTTCCATTGAAAAACGTGAAGACAGTTTTTGATAAATCATTTTCAAGTCATCTGCGTTGCTGGCTTTAAAAAACTCGCCACCAGTCACTTTTGCAATCGCTTGCAAAGTTTCTTCGTCGACTTTGGTATAGAAGGTGTAGCCCTCCATACCTGGAATGAATCCATCAGGCGTACCAAACGCTACGGTATAGACGCGAACACCTCTATTGGCCGCATACTGCGCCGCTTCCATGGGGTCTGGCCCAGTGGTACGTCTTCCATCCGACAACAACACAATCGCTCCCGCCGTGTAAGAACCAACCGGCATTGGCTTGAGTTCTTTCTTTTCTGTTTTTGATTTGCTATCCAGTGGTCTAGCCCCTCCCCCACCGTTTGAAAGCACAAACTCTTGCCCGTAGACCACAGACTCCAGCGCAATACCAGCCTCAGGTAATAAAGTTGCGAGTGACAACCACAAACCACTTCCCGTTGCTGTGCCACGCTGCAATTGAAATCGGTCAATCGCAGCTATTAAATCGTCTTTTTGGTCAGTCACATCTTGGACCAATTGAGCCGACCCCGCGAAAGACACAATACCGACACGCACATTACTAGGTAGGTCTTTCAAAAAAGCTTTGGCGGCTGTTTGCGCAGCCTCAATACGGCTAGGAGGAACGTCTTGTGCAAGCATGCTGCGCGATACATCCATAGCCATGACCAACGTTAAAAAGTCTGCAGGCAAAGTTACTTGAGCTTTGGGTCTTGCTAGCCCTACCAATGCACAGCATAAGGCCAGCCAAACAAGAAAGGGGGGGACATGTCTTCTCCAAGGTTTGGATTTACCTAAAGCAGGCTTGATCAAAGACAAACTAGAGAAAGCGACTACAGATTTCACGCGTCGGCGCAATAGCCAAACGTATAACAACACCAACAAGGGAAGCCCAGTTAATGCCCATAAAAGGTCTGGCCAGACAAAGTACATAGTTCAAGGGGTTTGCTGCCGAAGTTTTCACTGTATCACCGCTCTGTGATAAGGTTTCAACCTATGCGACACGCCAAGATTTATGTAGGGATCGCCAGCCTGATTGTTGGGCTTGGGATTGCCCTTTTCTATGGTTTTTGGCCATCGGGGCCCAATAAATTGACGCAAGAAGATATCAATGCCGCTGTTTTGCATGCCCTCAATACACAAAATCTGCCCTCCCGAAGCGCCAAAGCGGCTGAACTCATCCGGCCTTCTGTTGTGCGAGTTCGTGGCTTTGGTATCAACCCTAAGAAACCCAAAGAAGGCGAAGTAGAAGCCAGTGTTGGCACCGGCGTTGTCATCAAAGACGATGGCACGATCTTGACCAATCTGCATGTAGTCAATGAAGGTTCGCGTTATGTTGTGACTTTTTATGATGGATTTGAATCTGAAGCCAAGGTCATTGGTGTGCGCCCAGAAAATGATTTGGCCATTCTCAAACCAGACAAGTTACCTGATGACTTGCAACCCGCAGTGCTGGGTTCTAGCCAAGAACTCTTGCCTGGTGACGAAGTTGTTGCCGTCGGTTTTCCTTTTGGCATGGGGCCATCTGTATCTGCTGGCGTTGTTTCAGGTTTAGGGCGTGAATTTAAGATTGATGAATTACGTTCTCTAAGAGGGCTCATACAGTTTGATGCAGCGGCCAACTCTGGCAATTCAGGCGGGCCCTTGGTCAATATGGCCGGAGAGGTAGTGGGGATCGTCACCGCTATTCTGAACCCTTCAGGCGCTAAAACATTTATTGGCATTGGATTTGCCACCACCATTGAAAGCGTGGGTACTTCCGTTGGAATCCCGCCCTTTTAATCTTTAAACATCTCTTTAAAGAAAGCTGATTGCATGCAAAACGAATCTTCACTTTGGCAACCTTCTTCCTTGCCATCCGCCCACTTAGAAACAGCCGCTCTGATGGAACGGGTCTTATACGAAGTTAAACGCGTGGTCGTTGGCCAAGATGCATTCCTAGAGCGCATTTTGGTTGCCCTTTTGGCGCAAGGCCATCTTCTGATTGAAGGGGTACCAGGGCTTGCAAAAACCTTGACCGTCAACACCTTGGCTAAAGTACTCAGCGGTCAATTCAAACGCATTCAGTTCACGCCCGATTTGTTGCCAGCAGATTTGGTTGGAAACCGCATTTACAACCAAAAAACAGGTGATTTCACAACTTTGCTTGGACCCGTATTTGCTAATTTATTGCTGGCAGACGAAATCAACCGCGCGCCAGCCAAAGTGCAAAGTGCCCTGCTCGAAGTCATGCAGGAGCGCCAAGTGACGATTGCGGGGGAGAGCCACCTAGTGCCCAAACCATTTGTGGTGATGGCGACACAAAACCCCATTGAGACAGAAGGCACCTACCCACTGCCCGAGGCTCAGGTAGATCGTTTCATGATGAAGGTGTTGGTTGGCTACCCATCCGAAGAAGAAGAATATGTGATCGTGCAGCGCGTCACTGGCCCATCGCAAGGTGTAAACGCTGTGGCTACCACTGAGCAATTGATGCACTTACAAGCGCAATGCCGCAAGGGATATGTTGACCCAGCTTTGATGCACTTTGCTGTGCGTTTGGTCTCTGCTACGCGAGAACCAGCGCGTTATGGATTACCTGATTTAGCGCGACACATCACTTTCGGTGCAAGCCCTCGCGCAACGATTGGCCTCATAGAAGGTGCACGTGCACTTGCATTGTTACGTGGACGTGCGTATGCGCTTCCACAAGATGTCATCGATCTGGTACCCGATGTTTTGCGTCATCGCCTTGTTTTATCGTTTGAAGCTATGTCCGAGGGGTTGACACCTGATCAAGTGATTCAACAGATATTGCAAGCTGTCCCAGCCCCCGACAAACCCTTGGAAACCCATGTTCAAATTTCTGCGTCGTCGTAAATCTTCGGCTGACGCAGAACCATCTTCTTCAGGTTCAGCCAAACCAACCGCCATTGCGCTTGAGCAGTTGCTGACGCAACTGTCTTGGCGCGTCATCAGGCGGCTTGATGGGCAACTGCAAGGTGACTACCGCACCCTTTTTCGCGGCTCTGGTGTTGAATTAGCCGACTTGCGTGAATACCAACCGCATGACGATGTCAGGCATATCGACTGGAACGTCACAGCCCGCATGCAGACCCCTTATGTCCGTCAACACCAAGAAGACCGTGAGATGACAGCGTGCTTCGTGCTTGATTTGTCTGGCTCTGTGGGTTTTGGCTCCCAACCTGTATCCAAGCGGTCCATGGCTGTAGCGTGTGTGGCTGTTTTAGCAAGGATATTGACCCGGCGCGGTAACCCTGTGGGTGCCATGTTGTTTTCAGGAAGTAGACAAAAAGCTGAACACATACTGCCCGCTCGCACAGGTAAAACCCATGTATTGCAATTGATGCAAGTAATACATCAATGCGAAACACCCGGCCTGTCGCAAATGACCGACTTGCGCCATATGCTGTTGCAAGCACAAGCCTATTGCAAAAAACGATCTACCATTTTTGTAGTGTCAGACTTCATATCGGATTCAGGGTGGGAAAAAGCCCTTGGATCGTTGGCGCATCGCCATGAAGTGATAGCGATTCGCTTGCTAGATCCATGGGAAGTCCAATTGCCTGCTCTCGGGCTTTTTACGGTGCAAGACGCGGAAACTGGCGAGCAAATCTTGATGGATGCCAACCATAAAGGGCTTCGCGAGCGCTACGCGCAACTTGCGAAAGAGCGCGAACAAGCCCTACAAAAAATATTTGAGAAAACGCATATTGATTGCCTCACCTTACAAACCAATGCAGATTTAGGGCAGGCTTTGCTCGAATTTATGTTGAAGCGTAAAAAGCGTTTGCATTCTGGTATTGCACACCGCAAAGCAGCATAAACCGAGCACCACAATGCCATCTCTCCATTCCGTTTCGATGATGTGGCCATTTATGCTGTGGGGTTTAGCACTTGTTCCTATCGTGGTGGGCAGTTACATAGCATTACGCGGCCGCAACCATTGGCCTGCTTTTCTTATGCTGCTGGGACTCATCGTGTTATTGCTGGCTATGACGCGTCCTCGCGCCATATTGCTATTGCCCTCACGCTTAGAAACCGTCATGCTGGCCATTGATAGCTCGGGGAGCATGCGCGCCAATGATGTGCAGCCAAGTCGTATTGAGTTGGCTCAGGCAGCAGCAAAAGCCATCGTCCAAGAACAACCTGCATTTGTGAAGTTAGGGGTGGTGAGCGTCGCTGGCACAGCAGCCTTGGTTCAAGCGCCCACCGATAAACGCGAAGACCTTAAACGCGCCATAGATAACCTACCGCTTCAACGCGGTTCTGCCCTTGGCTCTGGCATCGTCATTGCGTTAGCCAGCATGCTGCCTAATGCTGGCCTCGATATCGATAAGTTAATCAACCCTGAAGAAGCTGCTCGTGCTGCGAGTAACTCTAACAACGCAAAAGCTAATCCAGCTGGCACGCCCAAAGTCAAACTTGAACCTGCTAGCAATACATCTGCTGTCATTGTTTTGATGTCTGATGGTCAAAGCAATATGGGGCCAGACACGATACAAATGGCGCGGGTTGCGGCAGATTTAGGGGTAAGGATATTCACGATTGGATTTGGTACACCAGAAGGCACAGTGCTTCATGCACATGGTGTGTCGGTTCGTGTCAAGCTCGACGAAGCGCCATTGAAGCGTATTGCAGAGATCACGCATGGAGAATATTTCAGGGCGGCCTCGCCCACAGAGATTCAAAAAATTTACCAGTCGTTAGGAATGCGCATCGTGATGCAAAAACACCAACTGGCAGAAGTCACTGCTATTTTGCTGACTCTCGGAATGGGCTTGGTGCTTGTTGCTGCAGCATGGTCAATTGGGCGAACAGGACGAGTACTTTAACAACACATTTGTTTAGATATCGACAGTCTTACTAACGTGGTGACGACCGACAAAGTGCCAGTGCCCGAGAAAACAACTAGCTACATAAAAGGCCAGACCCCACAAAATAGTGAGCAACATAGGGCTCATCCAATTACCGTTAAACGCGTCAAACATGCAGGCTTTGATACCCATGATGACCCAAGTCATAGGAAGAAACGGACTAATTTGGGCATACAAACTTCCACTCAACTCAACAGGCATGACCCCTCCTGAGGCAGATACTTGAAAAGCCAGCAAAAGCATTGCCAATATTTTCCCCACATCGCCCAATGTCTTGATCAGGAAAAAAACAATGCCTAAAAAAGTAAAAGAGGCGACCACCAACATACAAGCCAGTAAAAAAGGATGGCTGATTGTGATCCCCATCACAAACCAGACAACCAACAAAATCAATAAAGCTTGAGCCATAGCAACCCCCGCAGGGATAGTCGCTTTACCAAAACACTGCGCCCACACCGAAAAGTTTTTGGCGTAATCAGGTAGTTCTCGCAAACGAATCAAAAATACCGCAATTCCTGCACCAAGCCAAAGCGCAATAGAAATGATATTGGGCGCAAAACCACTTCCATAGTTTTCAACAGGCGCCACGACCTCTACTTTGGGTGTCACAGAATGCGCCAACCCTTCCGCGCTTCCCTCAATGGATGACGAATTGCTGGGGAGTTCGTTGGCGATTAAGTCAATCCCGCTGTATAAATAGTTAGCGCCTTCTTTGACGCGTTGCAGACCCACATGTAATTGTCCAGTGGTTTTACCAAGCTCAGCCGAACCGCTGCGCAATTGCTCCAATTGCGCCTCCTCAGGTAATTTACCTGTCATCGATTTAAGGTTTGCACGCAAGTCGCGTACACCAAACGCAAGGGTGCGAACCTTGTTACTCAATGTTGCAGCACCTTGGCTTAATTTTTCTTGTCCTTGCTGCACCTGAGAAATTCCATCATCCAACTGACCAACGCTCACAACAAACCGGTCTAATCCGTCAGAGACAGCAGACGGCACAAATACACTGTTTGCAGAATCAGTTTTAAAAGAAGATGCGCTTTTGACAATGCGCTGGCTACCGTGACGCACATCTTGAATCCCTTTTTCTAGCTCCACATGGCCTGCAGCCAAGGCATCTGCGCCGATACGAAGGCCACGGACATCTTCTACCGGGGGCAAACCAGCCTCGATTGCGCGCACTCCGTTACCTAGTTGGCTAGTTCCATCGGTGAGCTTGAGAACACCATCTTGCAGTTGAAGCACTCCCTTTTGCACCTTAGCGCCCCCAGCTTCTGCAATCGCACTACCACTGGCCAATTCTTTAGCGCCTGCACGCAATTGGTCAAACGCTTCTCTTAACCGCTCGACATTTTGTTGCGATCCTGCGCTAGAAGAAATTACCAAGGCCCATCTTTGTTCATTGAGTGTTCTATTGACTTCTTCTCCTAGTTCTTTTGCGAACTGGGTTGCCAAAATAGAACTCTCGTAGTTGTTTCCAGCTGATGTGTAGACAACCAGCTTTCCAATGCCAGACTCCAATCCTGGAACTGCATTGGCACTGAAGTCGTTAGGAATAATGACAGCAAATGCCAAATCTCCTTTTTTGACTAAGCTTTTTGCTTTTTCTTCACTAGCAATATCAACGTAGCCAAAAGCGTGCTGAGATTTAAGTTGATCTACGAGATTCACGCCAATATTGAATGCACTGTCTCTGTAATTAACCCCTTGGTCTAAATTAACAAGTCCTACAGGAAGCGCTACAGATTGTGAACCTGGGTCCCAAATGCTAGAGAGATAGATCAACGCATAAAAGGAAGGAATACAAGCTACTATCAATGCAGCAAGTCGCATTTTGCTAAAGCGCTTGAAAGCACGTAGTTCAAATAAAATGATGAGCCTTGATTGGCGTAACCAAGGCAATAGTGGATTGCTTTTCAATTTTGTCCTGCGAGTGTTACCAATTTTATACTTATTGAAAGAATAAATGATTAAATCTTTATTTGTACTTATTTTTGCGTTGAGTACAGCTTTGCAAACATCAGCGCAAACTTGGCCTACACGCCCGATCAAACTGGTGGTTCCGTTTCCTCCTGGCGGTCTGATCGACAACATGGCCAGACTTGTCAGCAACAAATTATCACAAGAACTAGGTCAACCCGTTGTTATAGAAAATAAACCAGGTGCTGGCGGCAATATCGGAGCCTCTGATGTTGCCAAGGCAGTGCCTGATGGATACACCTTGCTAATGGCTTCGCCACCGCTGACCATCAGCCCTGCTCTTTACTCCAAACTACCTTACAAACCTGAAAGCATCTCGCCCATAGGCTTATTGGGACGGGTTCCTAATGTGTTGGTTGTATCACCCGATTCTGGAATTCAAACCCTTGCTGACCTAACTGCAAAAGCCAAAAGTCAACCAGGCTATCTGAACTATGCATCTAACGGCCAAGGCACCTCATTGCATTTGAGTGCCGAACTCTACAAAAGTACTGCAAACATTTTTATTACGCATATACCTTATCGCGGAGCTGCAGCTGGTCTCACCGGAGTCATTGCAGGCGAAGTCAATTTAATGTTTGACAACCTACCCTCTGCGCTAGGTCTCATTCAAAGTGGCAAACTGCGAGCGCTTGCAGTGACCACGCAACAACGTAGCAATGCATTACCCCAAGTGCCCACTATGGAAGAGGCTGGACTCAAAGGGTATCAAGTCAGCGCTTGGTTTGGCCTAGCTGCGCCAACAGGTCTGCCTGCGAATGTGCAAGCGCGATTAGAGCAAGCCCTACAAAATGTGGCGCAACAAGCGGATACCAAAGCCAGCATGGTCAAAGTGGGTGCCGAACCCACTTGGCTCAACGCACAGGCGATGACGCAATTTATGCAGGCTGATTACGCACAATGGAAAAAAGTTGCGCAGTACGCCAAGATCACACTGGATTAATTGTTTTTTATAAAACTGAAAGCCAGCCGCCATCCACATAGATGATTTGGCCGTTCACGTAGTTCGAAGCTTCAGACGCCAAGTAGATAGCGGTACCTACTAACTCCTCAGGTTTGCCCCAACGTTGGGCAGGATTACTACTTTTTACCCAAGCATCGAACTGCGCGTTCTCCATCAAAGGCTTATTCATATCCGTCATGATGTAACCAGGTCCGATGGAGTTGGCTTGGATATTGAATTGCGCCCATTCAGCAGCCATCGCGCGTGACAACATTTTGATTCCACCTTTTGCGACGGTGTAAGGCGCAATCGTGGGTCGCGCTGCCTGACTCGTGAGCGAACCGATATTGATGATCTTGCCACCCTTGCCTCTCGCGATCATGCGTTTAGCAGCCTCGCGGCCGACGATGAATGCAGCGGTGATGTTGGTGTCCATCACGCGATGCCAGTCTTTGAGCGACAACTCCACCATGGATTGGCGGTGTTGAATACCCGCGTTGTTGATCAAAATATCGATCGCCATACCCGCCTTGTCGAATCCATCAAATGCGCTGAGCACATCGTCCTCTTGCGCCACATCAAACGCAGCGCCGCTAACTTGCAGACCCTTGGCTTTGAGTTGCTCAACCACCGCATCGACCGAATCACGTTGGCGACTATTGATGATCACATGCGCCCCAGCAGTGGCTAGCCCCTCTGCCATAGCCAACCCAATTCCGCGCGCAGATCCAGTGATAAGTGCTGTCTTACCAGCGAGTGTAAAAAGTGACATAGATGGATGAAACCTTCTTAAGGTAATAGGAATAGCCTGATATCCTACGGCAGCGTTTAAAACAAGTAGACGGAGAAGGCATTATGAATAAAGACATGGCAGAAACACTGATACACACAGATGCAGGCACCCGCATGGGAAATTTGATGCGCCGCTACTGGGTGCCGGCATTGATGTCAAACGAAATTGCTGCGCCAGACGGCCCTCAGGTCAAGGTGCAATTGCTCGGTGAGAAATTATTAGCTTTTCGCAATACTGATGGCAAGGCCTGTTTGATTAGTGAGTTTTGCTCGCACCGCGGTGTGTCTTTGTTTTTTGGTCGCAATGAAGAAAATGGTATTCGTTGTGCCTATCACGGGCTCAAGTTTGATGGCAATGGGAAATGCATAGAAGTGCCATCAGCACCCAAAGCTTGCGAGCATATGCATATCAAAGGCTACCCCTGCGTAGAACGTGGCGGTATCGTCTGGGCGTACATGGGGCCTGCAGATAAAAAGCCGGAGCCGCCTGAATTGGAATGGTGCAACTTACCCGAGAGCCATGTGTTCGTCTCTAAACGCATCCAATATTCCAACTACCTGCAAGCGATGGAAGGCGGTATTGATACCAGTCACGTGTCTTATGTGCATCGCTACGAAGTCGATAACGACCCCATGCATAAAGGTGTCAAGGGCTTGGACTACATCAAGGCCGATGGCAATGTAGTGTTTGAGATTGAGAAAAATAATTTTGGCTTGACTTTATTTGGCCGGCGCAATGGCGAACCAGACTCTTATTACTGGCGCATCACCCAATGGTTGTTCCCTTGGTTCACGCTGATTCCACCATTTGGCCATCACGCATTGGGTGGACATATTTGGGTACCGATTGATGACCACAGCTGCTGGGCGTGGAGCATGAACTGGCAACCCAATCAGCCACTGTCGAATGAAGAGCGTGAAGCGATGGAAGCCGGTCTTGGTATCCATGTTGAATATGAAGCACCCGGTAGCTTTGTTCCTAAGTCCAATTACAAGAACGATTACTTGATGGACCGCCAAGCGCAAAAAGAAAAGCGCGCTTATAGCGGCGTATTTGGTTTTTCAGCCCAAGACTATTCTTTGCAAGAAAGCATGGGCTCCATCCAAAACCATGCTGAGGAGAAATTACTTCCCACAGACAAAGCCATTGTGATGGCGCGACGCATGTTGCACGAAGCAGCCGTTGGATTAGAAAAAGGTACGGAGCCTCCTGCACTGGACGCCAAAGACCAGCGCGTGCGCGCTGCCGGCGTTCTTTTGAAGCGCGACATAGACCCAGTGTCATGGGCACGGGACAACTTATCGGATGGATTAGACCAACCACTTTTCTCTATTTAACCTGCAGCTATTTTTTAGGACATGTTTGTGAATCAATTAATCCGTTGGAAATTTGCGCTTGTCGCACTCATTTTTGGTGGCGTCAACTTCTCCGCGTATGCACAAGAGTGGTCACCCAGCAAATCCGTCAAAATCATTGTTCCTATCGTTGGTAGCACCAACGATGTACTTGCGCGCATCGTGGCGCCCAAGCTTTCCGAAGCAATTGGTCAACCAGTTGTCGTAGAAAACAAACCCGGTGCGGGTGGGAACATTGGTGCAGATTTTGTTGCCAAATCGCCTCCTGATGGGCATACCCTTTTGATTGGCTACAACGGTCCCTTGGCTATCAACGTGAGCCTTTTCGACAAAATGCCTTACGACCCTGTGAAAGATTTAGCCCCCATCACGCTCGCGGTGACAACACCGCAGTACTTGGTGGTGAATCCTGCTCTACCCATCAAGAGCGTGCCTGAGTTTGTGGCGTATGCCAAAAATAATGCACACAAAATGTCCTATGCCTCTATTGCAGTTGGTAGTGCATCGCACCTCACGATGGAAATGCTCAAAGTGGCCGCAAGCATTGATTTGACACATATCCCCTACCGTGGTGCTGGCCCTGCTGTCACAGACTTGATCGCTGGCAATGTGGATGCGGCTTTTTTAGTACCTGGCAACGTCCAACAATTTTTAAAAGAAGGCCGTCTTCGCTTGATTGCCACGTCGGGTCAAAAAAGATTCGCAAGCACACCAACCATCCCCACATTGATTGAGTCTGGCTACCCAGATTTTTTAGCAACCTCTTGGATCGGTTTTCTCACAACCGCAGGCACACCCAAACCCATCATTGACCGTTACAACAAAGAGCTTGTAAAGATATTGCGCTCCCCTGAGGTTAAAGAGAAATTGGAATCTATGGAGTTCGAAATCATTGCTGGCACGCCTGAGCAGTTCCGCAATTGGATTGTTTCTGAGATTCCACGTTGGGGCAAAGTGATCAAACTCACTGGCGCTAAAGCAGATTAAGCCTTTATGCGACTTCTCGACAAAACCGCCATCATCACGGGTGCAGGTGCAGGTATCGGTGCTGCTACAGCACTTTTGTTTTGTCGTGAAGGTGCATCGGTAACCTTGGTAGATGCCGACCTTGCTGCTTTGGACCGTACGCTCGAAGCCATCAAACTAGCCCTCCCGCACGCTCGTCTACTTGTACAAACCGCAGATGTATCGCATGAAGCCCAAGCATTGGCTGCCATTGAAAAAACACTGCAGGCTTGGGGCAAGCTAGACATATTGGTCAACAACGCATCGATGCGCAATTACTCGGCTCTTGCTAACGCTACAACTGCCGAGTGGCAAGCCATGGTGGGCGTGAATCTGATTGGTTGCGCCAATTACGCCAAAGCTGCTTTGCCGGCATTGCGCTTGAGCGGAAAAGGCAGCATTGTGAATGTTGCGTCTTGCTATGCCGTCACTGGACGCAAAGGCATGGGTCTATACGACGCTACCAAGGCTGCGCAATTGGCGATGACGCGTACCTTGGCCTTTGAAGAAGCCGCGCATGGTGTGCGTGTGAATGCTGTGTGCCCAGGATCTACCTTGACAGACTTTCATATCAACAAAGCCACTGCTGCTGGTAAAGATATTGAAAAACTCAAAACGGAAAGACAAACTACGTCTCTCTTAGGTCGTTGGGCCTCACCTGAAGAAATTGCAGCCCCTATTCTTTGGCTCGCATCAGATGAAGCGTCCTTCATCACAGGAACATCCCTCATGGTCGATGGTGGTTTGTCCATCATGTGATTTAGGCCACCAGCGGTAGCGACGCCCAATCGGTGGTGTAGTTCGGTGACTTTCTTTCTTGTCGCATCTGCCATTGGCTAAAAGCACCTTGGGTGGAGATCTTCACAAAGCCGCGCCCAAAACGTTTGTTCAAAGCATCCACTGCGGTCATAAGATTTGCTGGAGGCGCTTGGCGCGGTTCTAGCCAATCACTTTGCAGATGTGTGATGGGTGCGATTTCACTCAACATAATGCCTGCTTTCTTATACGCATAGTCTGGCTTGAACATCCGCCCCACCAAATAGTCAGCCCATCGGTTCACAACCAAGCTGTCGTTCGTAGGTTGCGGTAGCGGCACTGACAAAGAAGGCATGTATTGCGCTTGGTCAAGGCGAAACCGATTGGTTTGTAAAAACACTTGGATCACCGATGTATGCGACTCTTGCGCTCTGAGCTTGGCACAAGCATTGGCAACAAATGTGCTCATCGCGTCTTTCAATACGTCGACGTCGTACACGGCTTGTCCAAAGGAACGACTCGCAATGATTTGCTTTTTAGCAGGCGTCACGTCTTCTAGATCGATGCATGCAATGCCTTGCAATTCACGTTGTGTCTTTTCCATCACTACGCCAAAGGCGGCGCGCAATGTGGGCAAATGCGCCACGCGTAAATCTTGTACCGTGTGAATGCCATGCTCTGCTAAGCGCACCGTGAGTTTGCGTCCTACACCCCACACCTCGTCTACCGCAATGCGGCTGAGCAAATTGTCTTGTTGGGTGGACGTGAGATCGTTGTAATTGAAAACACCTTTGGAGCGCGGGTGCTTCTTGGCAATATGATTCGCCAATTTGGCCAAGGTTTTGGTTGGTCCAATGCCTACACAAACAGGAATACCAGTCCACGCGATGACACGCTCACGCATTTGGTAACTCGTCTCTTTCAGGTGTGGTGTGCCCGTGAGATCGACAAAGCACTCATCGATGGAATAGACCTCATGCCTTGGCGAGTAGTCACTCAAAATCGCCATCACCCTGTTCGACATATCGGCATAGAGCGCATAGTTCGAACTCAGCGCCAAGATGCCATGTTCCTCCGCTAACGCTTTACATTCAAACCATGGTTGCCCCATCTTGATGCCGAGCGTTTTCGATTCGTTCGAACGCGAAACAACGCATCCATCGTTGTTCGACAACACCACAACAGGCACGTCTTTCAAGTCTGGACGAAAAACCCTTTCGCAGCTGACATAAAAATTATTGCAGTCGACCAAGGCCAATTGCTGAATCTGCGCAGACATACGGCTAACACAGCTTGTGCAGATTGAAGGTGACAACACCCCAGACCACAAAGTCATCCTCTTCCTTGATGAGCCGAACAGGATAAATATTGTTCTCTGCCACCAGCTTGACCACACCACCACGCCGATACAAGCGCTTGACGGTGAATTCGTTGTTCAACAAAGCGAGCACGATGTGGTTGTGCTTGGGCGTCACGCTACGGTCTACCACCAAGGTGTCGCCCTCATAAATGCCCGCCCCGGTCATAGAGTCGCCTTTCACCCGAAAAAGATAGGTCGCGTCTTTGTTACGGATGAGTTCTTTGTTGAGATCCACCCGCTCTTGGGTGTGGTCGGCGGCCGGGGAAGGAAAACCGGCGGGGACTTTCCAAGCGCAGACGTCTAAATAAAGCGGGACAGAAAGGACTTGGCGGGGGTGGTTTAATAGATTCGATGAAATTGGCATAAATCCTATAATACTGTTTTTATATACAGTATTACAAGATTTTTATGGCAATACGTTAAAACCATAACAAGGAGACACACATGATTGAACACCACATCGACATCCCAACCGCCGACGGCTTGATGAACAGCTTCGTGGTCTACCCCGAAGAAAACGGCCCCTTCCCCGTTATCTTGTTTTATATGGATGCCCCAGGCAAACGCGAAGAGTTGCACGATATGGCAAGGCGCTTTGCCACTGTCGGCTACTTTGTCGTGTTGCCCAATCTTTACTACCGACGCACCAGAGACTATTACCTCAAAGAACGCACGCCTGAGCAACTTGAAGAGATGTTCGCGCATATGCATTCTTTGAACGCACACACCAGCCATGCAGACACACAAGCCATGCTGTCGTATGTAGACCAAAACTCTCACGCAGACGCAACAAGAATTGGCGCTGTTGGCTACTGCATGAGCGGCCCATTCGTGATGTGGGCAGCAGCAGATTTCCCAGACCGCTTCCAAAGCATTGCGTCCATCCATGGCGCCAATATGGTCACCGACGATGCCGATTCACCGCACCGCATGCCGCCCAAAATCCGCTGCGAAAGTTATTTCGCTTGCGCTGAAATTGACAAATGGGCGCCGCCAGAAGACATCCGCCAACTCGAGCAAGCCTTGGTGGAGGCCAAGAACAAACACCGTATTGAATGGTTCCCTAAAGCCGAACACGGCTTTGTATTTCCCCAGCGTGCAGTCTATGAAAAGCACGGAGCGGAAAGGCATTGGGAGAGACTGTTTGATTTGTTCGGCAGAACTTTAAAACCTTAAAAACTGGAGCAACGCATGGCACGTAAATTTGTAGACCTCTCCATATTCTTAGAAAACGACGTCATCAGTGACCCACCCGCCTTTGCCCCCAAGATTGAATACTTCACGCATGACAATACATTTGCGCAAATAGAGCCTTTTTTTCCAGGCTTGAAAAAAGAAGACTTGCCCGATGGAGAAGGTTGGGCTGTCGAATTTGTGCATCTGTCTACCCACAACGGTACACACCTTGATGCGCCCTATCACTTTCACTCCACGATGGACAAAGCCTTGGGGCAGAAAAAGCCGGCTATTGCTATCCATGACGTCCCGCTGGAGTGGTGCTTTCAACCAGGCGTCAAATTAGATTTCCGCCATTTTGCAGACGGCTATGTCGTCACCGCAGAAGATGTCGAAGCCGAATTGGCACGCATTCAACACAGCTTGAGTCCCTTAGAAATTGTGGTGATCAACACACGTGCTGGTTCACGGTATGGATCCAATGACTACGTGTCGAGTGGATGCGGCATGGGATACGAAGCCACCATGTATTTATTAGAACGTGGCGTGCGACTCACTGGTACCGATGCTTGGAGCTGGGATGCGCCCTTTGTACACACCGCACAGAAATACGGCGAGTCCCAAGACGCTTCGCTGATTTGGGAAGGCCACAAAGCAGGACGCGATATTGGTTACTGCCATATCGAAAAAATGCACAACCTAGAAAGCTTGCCACCCACAGGCTTTTATATCAGCTGCTTTCCTCACAAAATTCGCGGCGCATCCGCGGGGTGGACGCGAGCCGTTGCGATTTTTGATGATGCGTTGATGGCTTCGCAGTAAATTAAATTTACGAAACGCTACGCTTCTGCATTACCCAAAACGCAATCCAACCCTACCTAGAACTCCAAAGTCTGCATCTACATGATCGCCAGGGTTCAGCTCCAGTGGTGTCATGCAAGTTCCAGTGGTGACGAATTGGCCAGCGTACAAACTGATGTCTTGCGACGTGAGTTCATTGACTAACCAAGTGAGCGCAATCCGAGGATCTCCTAAAACTGCGGCACCTGTTCCTTCTCGCTTCCAAATCGCACCATTTGAAGCAGTGACTTGCGCATGGACGGCGTGTTTGCTGAGATCTAATTTTTCCCAAGACTCTGGCGCTTTGGGGCCTAAGATAAATTGATGGGCGCAGGCATTGTCTGCCAGTAATTGCGCTTCCCCCACTGCCGTGAAAACGCTATAGCGCGAATTGGGTATCTCGAGCGAGGGATGCAAAGCGCCAACAGCATGCATCACCTCATCGAGCGAATATGCAGTTGCGCGAGCAATAAGATCCGATCGCATGACAAAAGCAATCTCTGGTTCTGCCACACGCATCCAATTGCCATGCGCGGGAACTTCATCACCATCTTGCAAAACTTGTCCAGACAAAATCCGCCCCGCCATAGGGCCGCTGACATTGATATGCGCTTGCCCCACTGCACTGGTCGCGGCGATTTTCCAACCCAATACGGTACGTGATGCCACCATGGGCAGCATTGCTTGAACAGCGTAACCTTCTTGACGATTTTGTGGTCTGTATGCTGTGGGCAATGCGTCCAACTTGGTGTTGTTCTGCCAATTCCCCCAAATCGTTCTGGCGGCTTCTTGTGACAAGTGGTTATCCATAATGGCTAGACCCTCAAAAGTAATCAGTGCGGACGTTGGTGTTTTATCGGAAATGCGTAAAAAGTATACGAGGGCAATTATGGTTTGTTATCCGTTGGTGCAAGAAATTAGAATCGTCTGCATTCCCCATCCCTAGGACTTTCTCTGAATACCCCATTCAAAAAAATCGCCGTTGTTGGCGCAGGCGCAGTTGGCAGCTTTTACGGTGCGATGCTTGGACGTGCTGGACATTCGGTCACTTTGATAGGCCGACATGCGCACATGCAAGCTATTGCCAAAAACGGACTTCAGCTCGATTTGGCAAACTCTTCTAGCATCGAAAGCATCCCACTTCAGACCAGCACAGAAGTCTCTGCAGTCAAGGACGCTGACTTGGTCTTGTTCTGTGTGAAATCAACTGACAGCGAGACCGCAGCCCAAGATATCGCATCCCACTTGTCTGCACACGCTGTCGTCATCAGTTTGCAAAATGGCGTTGAAAACTCCCTGCTGATTGCGCGCCATGTGCAAAATGCTGTGATACCCGCTGTTGTCTATGTTGCTAGCGAAATCACTGCACCAGGTTGCGTCAAGCACCACGGCAGAGGCGATTTGGTTATCGGAACCATGTCGCCTCCTAGGTTGAGCCATCCTCAGCAAACCTTGACGGACATAGCTGATATTTTTACAAGCGCCCACGTGGCTGTTCACATCTCTGACAATGTGATGGTGGAGCTGTGGTCCAAGCTGATGGTCAATTGCGCGTTCAACGCCATCTCTGGCCTGTCTCAACTGTCCTACGGCAAACTTTCTGAACGCGAATCCATCCGATCCACTCAAGCTGACGTGGTGAAAGAGGTGATTGCAGTGGCAAAAGCAGAAGGCGTCCTTATGTCTGAGCCCGAAGCGCTGCAAACTATTGCCCAAATTGCAGTTGCTATGGCGGGGCAAAAGTCATCGACGGCACAGGATATGGCGCGCCACAAAATCAGCGAAATTGACCACCTCAATGGATTCGTCGTAAGACGTGGTCACACGCATGGCATTCCCACACCCGTCAATCAAGCCCTCTATGCTTTGGTTAAATTGGTGGAAACCTCTTACACCGAAAGCGCACATTAAGTCTCGCAGGTTTAGGCGGTAATATCTCTCTCTGCTTGGTCTCTAAGGCCTCACATACACACCATATTGATAGGAAATGACATGCTCGATTTCACCGAACACAATCTGACAGATGCCGTAGTAGACAGATTTGGAGCCTGTGATAACCCGCGACTCAAGCAAATCGTGCAAGCCATCACACGCCATGCACATGCTTTTGTCAAAGAAGTGGAACTTACACAAGAAGAATGGGTAGAGGCGATTGATTTTTTAACCAAGACGGGCCACATGTGTGATGACCGCCGCCAAGAATTCATTTTGTTATCCGATGTATTTGGTGTGTCTATGTTGGTCGATGCGATCAACCACCGAATGCCTGAAGGGACAACAGAAACTACCGTCTTGGGGCCCTTTTATTTAGGCGAGCATAAATTGACGGCAAATGGCGCTACTTTGGTGCCTGAAGACGAAGGCGATCCGATTTTTATTGAAGGTTCGATCAAAGCTCCTGATGGCAGTCCGATTGTCGGCGCGATCATCGATATGTGGCATACCGATGCAGAAGGCTTATACGACGCACAAAAACCCGAACTCCATGGTGAACCCAAAATGCGCGCGCAATTTAAATCGGATGCGGATGGTCGCTTCTGGTTTAAAACGATTGTTCCTTCAAGCTACCCCATTCCCAATGATGGCCCAGTCGGAAAACTCTTAGATGCCACTAAACGCCATTACATGCGCCCTGCCCACGTGCACTTCCATGTATCGTCGCCAGGTTATGAAACGCTTGTAACGCACGTGTTTTTAGCAGGCGACCCTTGGCTCGAAAGCGACGCAGTTTTTGGTGTTAAAAAGAGTCTTATTGCAGACCTTAAAAAGAGCACTGCCCCTGTCTACCCTGACAACACACCGGCGCCAAAGTCTTGGGATTTATTGCACTACGACTTTGGACTCAAACCGGAAAAGCATGCTTGAAAGCAAACCAGGTTTTAGGTTTGACGCTTATTTGCTAACTGCTTGTGTTTTTTGCTCTTAGTAGGGCAAGCCCACATAGTTCTCCGCTAACGAGCTCAGCGCAGCGTCCGACGAAAACAAATACGACATATCGATTTCTTTTAATTTTTGGTCGTAATCAGGTGTATCTGGAAAAGTGTGCAACATGGTGGTCATCCACCATGAGAACCTTTGGGCTTTCCAAACACGGGCCAGCGCTTTTTCTGAATACTGCTCTAAGCCGCTCGCGTCATTGTTTTTATAAAAATCAACCAAACCAGTGTAGAGATAGTAAATGTCGGATCCAGCAGTATTTAAACCACGCGCACCTGTAGGCGGAACGATATGCGCCGCGTCACCCGCTAAAAACAAATTGCCATAGCGCATAGGTTCTGCCACATACGAACGCAGTGGAGCAATAGATTTTTCAATCGTCGCACCAGTGATCAATTGCCCTGCCACCTCTGCAGGCAATCTGCGTTTAAGTTCAGCCCAGAATGCATCGTCAGACCAGTTGTCTACCGAGTCACTCAAAGGCACTTGGATGTAATAGCGGCTCAACACTTGCGAGCGCAACGAACACAAAGCAAAACCACGGTCATGTTTTGCATAAATCAACTCGGGCGACACTGGCTTGGTGCGCGACAAAACGCCCAACCACCCAAATGGATAAACCTTTTCATATTCTTTCAATACATCTGGCGGAATCGATTTACGGCTAACACCGTGAAAACCATCAGCACCAATGACATAGTCGCAATCAATACGACACTCTGCGTTGTCTTTGCGATAAGTGACATAAGGTTTTGCGCTCTTCACATCATGCGGCTGCACATCTTCAGCGTTATGGATGACGATGCCATTCATTCGGTCGCGTGCTTCGTATAAATCCCGCGTCAATTCGGTTTGTCCATAGACCATCACCGAATTGCCATTGCTATATTTGTGTAAATCTACCCGGTCTAATTTACCTTCATGGGCGATGAAGAAGCCATCGTGGACTTCGCCTTCCTTGTCCATGCGTTCGCCGCATTGCGCTTGGCGCATTAGTTTTGTAAAACCATTCTCTAAAACGCCCGCACGAATACGACTCAATACATACTCGCGACTTTGCCGCTCCAATACAACCGTTTCAATACCTTGAAGGTGCAACAATTGTGAAAGCAACAGCCCAGAAGGCCCTCCACCAATGATGCAAACTTGCGTCTTCATGAATATCCCCAGCGAAAAAAGAACAATTTAACAATCCTACAAGAAAACTTACACAACTAATAAACAATGGGGCAATTAACAGTTTTCTGCAAAATATACGAATGAATCGATTTATCAATGCCATAGGTTTCCAAATCGGATGGTTCGTCTGTATTGCATCCGTCAGATACGACCAAGAGATTCTCGCGCTATTATTTTGTGGTGTTTTGGTGGGCTTGCATCTTTTTTATAGCAATGCACCCCTTATAGATTTCAAGCTGTCATTGATAGCCTTGGTATTGGGCGTGGTGGTTGATTCCAGTTTGCAATATTTCTCAGTCATCAGCTTTTATGGCTGGGGGCTGGGGCCGCTCAGCCCATTTTGGTTATGGATGGTTTGGGTGATGTTTGCCTTAACCTTAAATTACTCTCTTGCTTTTCTTCTCAATAGGCATTTGTTGCTATCGGCCATAGCGGGACTGTTATTCGGTCCTCTTAGTTACATAGCTGGGGCTAAATTAGGTGCCGCTGGTTTTGACAACAGCCTGTCCCACCTTGCGGTACTTGGCATGATTTGGATGCTTACACTTCCCGCACTGGTCTTTATCTCTAAAAATTCGTTTTTACCAACCGAGGTTACACATGATGCACCGTAGAAAACTCCTATTGACTGGTCTTTCAGCTACGGCGGGTGCCATAGGTCTGGCAGGCTGTGCCGGCCCTGTCGTTCAAGATTACGCGGATCAAAAACCTACGCTTGACTTGAAAACCTACTTCAGCGGCATAGTGGATGCGTGGGGAATGTTCACAGATCGCAATGGCAAGGTTGTCAAACGGTTCACCGTCGAGATGAAATGCCAGTGGAATAACGGCGAAGGCATTTTGGACGAAGACTTTGTGTATTCAGATGGCAAAACCGAAAAACGAGTTTGGAAACTCACCGACAAAGGAAATGGTTCCTTTACAGGAACGGCAGGCGATGTGGTGGGCATTGCAGTGGGCCAAGCCAAAGGCAATGCTTTTAACTGGAGCTATACCTTGGCCTTACCTGTGGATGGATCCGTCATCAATGTCCAGATGGACGACTGGATGTATTTGATGAATGACAGGGTCATGCTCAACACAGCACGTATGACCAAACTAGGCATTCACTTGGGCGATGTCACGTTGTCCTTTATGCGAAGAGCCTAGTGCGCAATTCATAGCGAGGTTTTTATCATGCGCATATTAAATCGATGCATGTTTATATTTGCCTGCTTGACCGGCGCACTATCAGTATTGGTTGCCGCGTATTCAGCCCATATTCCAGGATTAGAAGAAGCCTCTTTGCGTTCATTGCAATCCGCTATCCAAATGATGCAGTTTCATGCACTCGCATTGCTGGTGGTTGCTTGGATGGCACGAGACAGCAAAAGCAGTTGGTTTTTATTTGGTAGCGGATTATTTTTTTTGACAGGTATCGTTTTGTTTAGCTTCAATATCGTCTTGTATCAACTCGCTGGCATAAGTTTCTTTAGGTCGTTGATACCTTATGGCGGCATGGCTTTTGTAGCAGCTTGGGTGGTATTGGCGATTTCAGTGTTTTGATCGCTTCCGTTTCGTAGCAGCATCCGAACTCAATGTTTATGCGCTAGCTATCTTTGATCGGCGTACTAGGCAATTGGCTCACAACAATAAAGGTAATACAAGAGGTTGCCACCATCACACCAATTAAGGTTGAGAATCCAGCGGCTTTCACAATCGGTCCGATCATCCAAACAGCCAATGAACTAACGCCTAAGGAAACAGCGAGTCGCATACCTGAAACGCGAGAACGCATCGTATCGTCCACAAAACGTACGATCATGGCATCCGAGAAGGGAATCGCCCCGAAGATAGCTGCCATGAACAATAGTTGAGCCGCATAGAACATCCATCCGTTTGTCATATTTGCCAAAATTAGTGCAAAAAATTGCACAATGATCACGGACCGAAAGAGCGTTTTAAGTGCCACTCTATCTAGCAAATGCCCAACCAACAATTGGGTAAAAGATGCCAAAACGTACACCACCGCCAGAAAAAATCCAATCATTGCGGGGTCTTGAGAAATTTCACTGAATTTACTAGTTAGCAATTCGTAGTTGCTATTGGTTGAAAAATTAAACAACATGCTGCCGCTGCTAGAGGCAATGGTCATGATCAACAGTAGCTTAGGAACAGACATACCTTCGTGTGATCCCGAAGTGGATTTTTTCTTGGCTGGGGCTGTGGATTCACTTGGAGAAAAAATGGCAAACAGCACTCCACACACCACACTCAAAATGCCTGGAATGACAAACGCCATGCGCCATCCAAAGTATTTCACCAGCAGGCCCGTCACTACCGCAGCGATAGCCAATCCCAAATTACCAGCCAAACCGTTGACGCCAATAGTCCAGCCAGGTCGCTCAGATCCTTGTACCAACATGGGTATGCCAACAGGGTGATAAATAGATGTTGCACAGCCTAGAAAAGCTAAGCCCAAGGCCAATTGAAATGGCGTATTTGTAAAAGAGACAAGAACTGATGCGAGTCCAACACCAATGAAAAAGATGACCATCATCTGACGACGGCCCCATAAGTCCCCAAGTCGTCCAGCTGGAATGGAGCCTATCCCAAAGAAGAAGAACGCCGCCACGCTATAGGGCATGAGATCTTCCCATCTTTCAATTCCAAAATCCGTGGCAATGGATGTCACGGCGGTAGCAAAGATGAGGAGGAACATGTGGTCTAGGGCATGACCAATGTTCAGCAAAAGAGTGGTCGGTCTGTTAAGCATGGCAACCCATCCTAGCTTATTAGATAATAAAACGCTATGAAAAAAATCCTCCTCCTTGGTTCAGGTGAACTCGGTAAAGAATTCGTGATCAGTGCCAAGCGCCTTGGCTGCCATGTTGTCGCATGTGACAGCTATGCCGGTGCACCAGCCATGCAAGTTGCTGATGAATTTTGTGTCTTCAGTATGCTGGATGAAAACGCATTGCGCGCCGCAATTGCCAAATATAAACCCGACTTAATCGTCCCAGAAATTGAAGCTATCCGCACGGAGGTTTTGCTTGAGGTCGAAAAGGAAGGCTTTGAAGTCATCCCCAGTGCCCGAGCTGCTAACCTGACTATGAACCGCGACCGCATTCGCGATGTAGCCGTTGGGCTTGGCGTGAGGACTGCTAAGTTCAGCTACGCTGAATCTGCTGATGAATTACTTCAACAGTCGAAAGCCATCGGGTTTCCCGTTGTCATCAAACCTGTCATGAGCTCATCTGGAAAAGGGCAAAGCATTGCAAAGTCTGAGTCAGATATCAAAGTAAGCTGGGAATATGCATGCGCAGGTATGCGCGGTGACCGTCAAAAGGTAATTGTTGAAGAATTCATCAATTTTGAATTCGAAATCACGCTACTTACTATCCGCCAGCGAAATGGAAAAACGATCTACTGTCAACCCATTGGTCATGTACAAGAACGTGGGGACTATCAGTACAGTTGGCAGCCTCAAGCCATGAAACCAGCGCACTTAAAGGCCGCCGAACAAATGGCAGAAAAAGTCACATCTGACTTGGGTGGTACAGGTCTCTTTGGTGTCGAGTTTTTTGTGACCAAAGACGAAGTTATCTTCAGCGAGTTGAGCCCTCGCCCACACGATACAGGTATGGTCACCCTTATTAGCCAAAACTTGAGCGAGTTTGATTTACATATACGCGCTATTCTTGGCCTACCCATACCTCAAATTGTCACCATAGAGGGTGCTAGCGCCGTAGTACTAGCTTCCAAAGAAGGATCATCACCCAAATTCACAGGGGTCGCTGAAGCGATGAGCGAAGCTGGGACAGATGTTCGTATTTTTGGAAAGCCAACGACTCGTCCTTACAGACGTATGGCTGTAGCGCTTGCCAAAGGCCCCAATGCATTAGAAAAAGCCAGAGCAGCTGCTAAGAAGATTTCAGTCGTTTAAAAAATTAAGCCGCTCTTTTTTTAAAAAGGGATTGAACTGTTGGGCGAATTTTTAAAAATTTTTCGTATCCAAATTCCATGACATCTAATGCTCCTGGTAATTTTGCAACTGCAGCCAGTCGCCGCCAACCGGGCAATTGCTCCCAAATATGTACAAATGCAGCGGCGCCTGAAATCAACTCTCCGCTAGGTTTGATCACGTGAAATCTCTGCATCAAGACTTCTTTGCTCTGACCTGCTGGCGGGATGAAGTCAGACGAAGAAACATCAATCCAATTAATTTGACCGGTAGGAGTGACTAATTTGTATTGGTTTATCTCAGCCGTACACAACGGGCAAGAACCATCAAAGAGGACAGTTGAAATGGGCTTGTCAGTTTGCATTTTATTAAGCCGCGCGTAATTGCATAAAGTTGGACAAATCAAAAACAGAATTGGGCGCCATTGGCAGGGCTTGTTTTTGTATTGGCTTGAAGTGAAAACTCATGGAGGACGCGTGGATGACGTCGCTGTCCATGGACGATGCTGGCAAATGTTTTAAAACTTCGCCCAGAGGGTATGCCTGTAAAAAACTACGTTTGATATCGTCTAGTTGCTGGTGCAAATCGAATGCAGCCATGAATTCGAGGCTGGAATCTGAGTTCTTTGTATCCGCCTCTTCATTTGTGAAACATGACACCACATCCCATACGGACAGGTTAACAACTGCTTGCTGCAATTGATATCCACCGCCTGGGCCACGGTGGGCCCTCAGCAAATCACCCTCTTTTAAATCTTTCATCAGGCTTTCGGTGTAAGACACGGAAAGGCCAAGCATTCTGGAGAGTCGTGATGTAGTGATGGGCTGGTGTCTTTGTGCAGACGCAACAAGCCCAATAACATTAAGTCCATGGATAGCACGGCTATTGATCATATAAACTACTCTGAATTGATTTTGAAAAGATTAATTTAACACATGAATAGATTAAATGCCATTTAAATCTAAACATTTGTCAATATATCTACTCAATATCTACTCAAAATACCAAGGAAATTAAATTTGACGCTTAGAAACTTAGTGCTTGTCTTGGGGGATCAGTTGGACGAATGCTCATCTGCATTTATCGGTTTTGATCCAAAGCAGGACGCCATCTGGATGGCCGAGGTAGAGGAAGAGTCGACGCATGTGATCTCTTCCAAACAAAGAATCACCTTATTTTTAAGTGCGATGCGCCACTTTGCCAAATCACTTCAAGCAAAGCAGTGGCCTGTTCTCTACACCGCCCTTGACTCACCACAAAATGCTGGGTCATTAACTGGGGAATTAGAGAAAACAATTCTTCTTCAAAAACCGCAACGCCTCATCATGGTGACTCCAGGCGAATCCCGTATTCTCATAAATTTGCAAACCTTTGCTGCGAAATATCAATTAACTTTAGATATCAGAGAAGACAGCCATTTTCTTTGCACTACGGATGCTTTTAAAAAGCATATATCTGGTCGCAAACAAATCCGACTTGAGTTTTTTTACCGTGAAATGCGCCATAAAACTGGTTTTTTGATGGATGGGAAAAATCCCATCGGCAATAAATGGAACTTTGATACAGAAAACCGTAGTAGCTTTGGAAAACAAGGGCCCAAGGCCCTTCCTCAACCCTCTAGATTTGCGCCAGACGAGATCACCCAGAATGTCATGCAACTCGTCGATAAGAAGTTTTTGCACCATCCAGGATCCATAAGCACCTTTAGTTGGCCCGTAACGCGTGCTCAAGCCATTACGGCATTGACCGAATTTATAGAGCATCGACTGCCATTTTTTGGCCAATACCAAGACGCTATGTGGGAGGGTGAGGTTTGGCTGTACCACTCGCACTTGTCCTGCGCTCTCAACACCAAATTACTCAACCCGAAAGAAGTACTAGATAAAGCTCAGGAAGCTTATCTCCGAGGTCATGCCCCTATTGAAGCAGTGGAAGGGTTTATTCGGCAGATATTGGGTTGGCGGGAGTATGTACGCGGTATCTATTGGGCATATATGCCTGAATATATCGATCGCAATGCAATGCATGCAACCGCCAAACTACCGGCGTTTTTCTGGTCAGGTAAAACAGACATGGCATGCCTGAGAGATGCTATTGAATTAACGCTCAAGCACGGATATGCCCACCATATACAAAGATTAATGGTCACAGGCTTATATGCCTTATTGCTCGGCGTCTCTCCTAAAGAGGTGCACGCTTGGTATTTAGGTGTTTATGTAGATGCGGTTGAATGGGTAGAAGTTCCAAACACTATAGGCATGAGTCAATACGCGGATGGAGGCTTGATGGCTAGCAAGCCCTATATCGCCAGTGGAAAATACATCGACCGTATGAGTAACCATTGCAAAGGGTGCAAGTTCAATCCCTCAGAATCAACTGGAGAAAAAGCTTGCCCATTCACTACTTTGTATTGGGACTATCTCAACAAACATTCAGAAACCTTAGCTAAAAATCCGCGGATGGTGATGCAGCTCAAAAATCTCCATCGTCTGTCGGCAGAAAAACTAGAAGAAATCTCTTTACAGGCACAAAAACACAAAGCGCTCATTTAAATTGCGCCCTGCATCTACCAAGCTATTTCAACGCCTTGATAGTCAATAAAGTGAGCGCCTGACTTGACAGGAAGATGTTTCAAGGCTGTGAGCATGCCTCGGACTGAATCATCCGGCTCCAGAAGATGCATTTGGGAGTTTGCAAAAGGGTTGGAAAGTTTAGACCTAACTGTTCCAGGCTGCAAAGCTACAACACGTAAATTCGGATTTTTACGCTGCAGTTCTATTGCTGCAGTCTGAAGAATCATATTTAGAGCGGCTTTCGATGCGCGGTAACCATACCACCCGCCTTTTTTATTGTCAGAAATACTTCCCACGCGCGCTGAAAGCTTGGCGTATAGGGATGATCCACTCGCAAGTAATGGCGTAAAGTGACGAAGCACCATAGAAGGCCCAATTGCATTGACTAGGAAAGCCTGCGTCAAATGTTCGGAATTCACACTATTGAGCGACTTTTCTGGTCCCATACCATTTATTTCAAGCGCGCCAGTAGCATCAACAATGACTTCAAAAGGCCCTCTCTCACCAGATATAGATGCCTGAGCACTAATTGATTCAGAATTTAAAAGATCGAAGCCAATGCCAGATTTACGCGATACAAGCTCTACATGAATACAGTTTTTATCCGCACTAAACGCCTCTACAAAAGCATTACCAATTGCACCATTTGAGCCAATGACAAGTGCCTTGTAATGCCCAGAAGCAAATAACGGACTTGAACCGTCATAAAGCGCAGTCGAATCAGGTTTATCACCTTGCATTTTTAGGCGGTCTCGCTTTTATCTTCTTCGACGGAGTCTTCATGGATATTGATGATTCGTTTAGGGATGATGCTGTCGTCATAAATGATGGGGCCCTTGTACTCAAAGGTGGCCTGCTCAAGAAATTCGTCTGAAGAATGGTGCTGCTCTATGTGTAAATTTGCGAGCGTTAGTCTGCATTCTCGGATTCTTTTTTTAAGTTTTGTAAAAACAGACAACATCTGCTTTTCATCTTCTATCTGATGTATCCACTGCCACGCCTGGCCACTCGGCACAGTCCGACCTTTACCGCTGTTATTACAAAGCATGTATGAAATCTTCATATATTTTTGCCCTCCAGTTAGATATCAATGAGTAAGTAATTTAACTGTAAAACATATTTTTTCTATACAATAAGAGAAAATTTATCTTTTAATCTATTCATAATCTACACAAAAGAGAAAAATGAGCGATACACACCTTCCAGATACACCCGTTCACAAAATCGGGGCCATTTCTAGCCTTAGCGGTGTTCCTACCCCAACGCTGCGTATTTGGGAAATCCGATATGCCACTTTTACGCCCCATAAAACACTGGGTAAACACCGGCTTTACTCAGACGACGATGTGCTCAAAGCCACTCTCCTCAAAAGGCTCACCGAACAAGGTCACGCCATCAGCAATATTGCCAAGCTGTCGTCACATGCATTGAATAACCTATTGCAACAACAACAGACTTCAAATCAAACGAAATCACGTGTTTTAGCACCAAATCAAACCGTATCTTTGGCAGTGGTCGGATTAACGCTGGCGGGTCGCATCGAATCAAAAAAATTTACGCTTAGTTTCAACAACAATGCCATACGGGTCACAGACATTTTTAATGATCTTCCAGATGCACTCGGCGCACAATTTCAAAAAAAACCAGAAATCTTGATGGTGAAAGTCAATTCATTGCACGCTGGAGTTCAGGTAGAAATACATAAACTTGCTCAAAATAGTCAAGCACTTCAGGTCATTGTTTTGTATAACTTTGGACAAGAAAAGGTGATTGAATCTTTAAAACTGTCTGGCATGCTAGTTCGAAGAGAACCCATCCCGGACTCAGAATTGGCAGATTTAATTAACTCTGTTTTACTTATTGATACAACGCAAAACGCCAGTACTTTGTCTGCAGGTACCGTCATTCCGCAGCGTAAATTCAGTGACAACACTTTGATGCGCGTCGCGGGAATTTCTACCAATGTGTTGTGCGAATGCCCCAAACATGTCGCAGAAATCATCACCCAACTCACGAGCTTCGAACAATACAGCCATGACTGTCTGAATAAATCTAGCGAAGATGCACACCTTCACGCCTACTTAAGCTCTGTTTCAGGTTCGGCTCGTGCTTTGTTTGAATCAGCGCTGGAGATGATTGCAAAGCATGAGGGCATTGATCTCAGCGAAAACGGAAAATGAACCGTACTGGCTTTAAAGGCAACAAACAAAGCCTACCAAATAAGCCATGCAAAGCATGTGGACGCGAAATGACATGGCGAAAGGCTTGGGCCAAAAACTGGGATCAAGTGCTTTATTGCTCAGATGCCTGTCGCAAAATAAAAACGGCTAAGTAAAAATTGTGTAATACAAACTCAGGAATGACATTATGAAATCTATTTACGATTTTGAAACCAAATCTATCCAAGGGGATGCAATACCTCTTTCAACTTACTCAGACAAGGTGCTACTGATAGTGAACACGGCAAGCCAATGTGGGTTTACACCGCAATTCAAAGGTCTCGAAAATCTTCATAAAGCGCTTAGCCCCAAAGGGCTAGTGGTTCTTGGTTTCCCTTGCAACCAATTCGGAAGCCAAGACCCCGGTAGTAACGCAGACATTGAAACTTTTTGCCAAAGTAACTATGGCGTGAGCTTTCAAATGATGGAGAAGATCGACGTCAACGGCAATAAAGCGCATCCTCTATATACCTGGCTCAAAGAAGAAGCACCCGGAATCCTGGGCAGCGAAGGCATCAAATGGAACTTCACCAAATTTCTTGTAGGCCGCAATGGGCAAGTGATCAAGAGATATGCACCGCAAGACAACCCAGAAAGTATTTCAAAAGACATAGAAGTTGCATTAGATGCGTCCTAAAAGTCACTATCGTTTCAGTTATTTATACCCATTTAAACAACATGAAAGAACCCCCTACAGCATCAAGATGTCACACCATCGTGCTAGCATGTCCCGCGGATTTTATTAAATGTATTCAATTCGAATACCCCCTCTACAAAACCCAGTTACCTCCTACTGGTACAAAACTTAAGGACTCTTATGAACAAACTACTTCTTGTATCTTGCTTGAGTTTATTGACTGCTTGTGCCACACAAAATCAAGGTCCCTCCGCTAGCGCAAAGCTTGTCCCCACAAAAGGCAATAACACTTCTGGTTCGGTATCTTTTACGCAATCTGGCAATAAGGTTTTAGTGATTGCCGAGGTTTATGGATTAAAACCCAATGCTGAACATGGATTTCATATTCACGATAAGGGTGATTGTTCAAGCGGTGACGGCATGAGTACCGGCGGGCACTTTAATCCCACAACACAGGCCCACGGTGCCCACGGTACAGGTGGCCATCACACAGGTGACTTACCCTCTCTAGTTGCTGATGCAAACGGTAATGCCAAATTAAAGTTTGAATCTACAAGTATCACGATAGATTCAGGACTAACAAACATCTTGGGGCGTGGACTGATAGTCCACAGGGACCCAGACGACTTTAAAACTCAACCTACGGGAAATGCAGGACCAAGGCTCGCATGCGCAGTTATTGTTAAAGGCTGAAGCAATAAGTTTTTTGAATTGACCACTTCGTTGTCTTAGAGCAAATAATAATGATCACTGTAGTAATAGCCTCTTACGGCTATGGACATTTAGCGGCTCACTGCATTGAGTCAATTCTTTCCCAAACTTTATTACCAACAAGAACACTATTCGTAGACGATGGTGCGCATGATTGCTTGCATCTCGAAGATCTTTATCCAGAAATAGAGTTCATCCATAGGGAAAATAATTTAGGAACTGTCGCTAATTTTCAAGACATGTTGACGCGTGTCAATACCGAATATGTGATGTTTATTGGTGCTGATAATTGGATTCGTTCTGACACTATTGAACTGCTGTCCAATGAGAATGCGGATATCGTTACATACGATATCGTAGTAACTGGTGAGTTAAAAGACGAGATCCTAGAACGTGTACCTGGTGAATCTATCAAAATCAATGGCGATCACTATTGGAATCGTAAAGACAAGCACCATGGATCCATGATGTACAGGACCAGTCTAGGAAAACGCGTCAAATATGAAAAAAGATTTCCAGGCACTACATCTCACTCTCAAGAGGATTGGCGTCTTTGGGAAATGATGCTAGCTGATGGAGCCTCAGTTAGCAGCATCGCAGAAGGACTACTTTTTTATAGGCGACATAGAGAGAATTTCTTGAAGTACAAGTCTGAAAATTCACTTAACAAACTTGTTCAACATCAGGAACTACAAGTTTCCTAGTCATCCTTACGAACATTTTTTTAATGTGTAAATTTAGTCTGACAGTAATAAACTAATTCCAGTATGGATATTAGTGGCGCGTTTTAAAAATTGCGCTCTGCGGGCTAAACTGTTTTTGTATATTGTTTAATTACATCGGTTGATTTAATTTTGGAGCTGACTATGAACGGTAAATTTCTTTCTGTTGTCCTAGCCTTTGTATTAGGGTTTTCATGCTTAAGTGCTGAGGCTTCAAAACGCTTGGGGTCTGGAAAGTCAGTGGGCCAGCAGTCAAACAATGTGTCGCAAACACAAGGCGCTTCCAAACCTACACAAACTGCAACACCCTCCACACCGGCTACAGCCCCGCCAGTCACACCTCAAAAACGCCCTTGGGGTGCTATGTTGGGTGGTCTTGCAGCAGGACTTGGGCTTGCTTGGTTGGCAAGCTCCATGGGCTTTGGAGAAGAATTGGGTCAATTCATGATGTTTGGTCTCATTGCTTTGGGCATCATGATGGTGGTGGGCTACTTTATGCGTCGCAGAGCAACTACCAGTCAAGCTGATACGAACACTAGTCCTCTAGCCTTTCAAGGCGCTGGAGCAACACCCCCACAGCAGCATCAGTCAACACAATTCAATTCTCATACGAATGCTTCTTCTGCCTCCTCAGGCAGCATGATTGGCTCTGCTATTGGTGGATTTCAACCTAATTGGTCTATTCCCACAGGCTTTGACGCTGTTGGCTTTGTCAACAAGGCCAAAGAAAACTTTGTGATCATGCAAGATGCCTGGGACCGCTCTGACACGAAAAGTCTTCGTAACCTGATGACAGACAACATGCTGGAAGAAATCAAAGCGCAAATCGCTGAGCGCGATACAGCTAGTTCTGTAGGCCAAATGACCAAGACTGAAGTAATTACTTTAGAGGCTAGATTACTTGGCATAGAAGAGTCTGTAGACGGCCACCTTGCCAGTGTTGAATTCGCCGGGATGATTCGCGAAGATGCAGGCGCACAGCCTGAAGCCTTCAAAGAGGTTTGGAATATGTCTTTGAATAAGACTTCCAATACTGGTTGGCTGGTAGCTGGCATACAGGCCATCTAAACAACTACATAACCATGGCAATACCTTGGCTAAGCGCACTAAAAGCAATTCCTTGGGGTAACGTCATTGAGCACGCACCTAGTGTCCTAGATAAAGCGCGCGACTTAATCGATAAACATCGCAAACCATCACAACCCGTTACTGAAGATGATTTGCAGAAAAACGAAACAGATTTAGCACCACACGATCAACTTGAAAATAGACTCGCGAATGCCCTAGATCAAATTAAATCAATTCAACAAAAAAACGATCAGCATGCGTTGAAAATTATCGATTTAGAGAATAAACAAGAACTTATATTGAAAGATATTAGGCGTCTGAGAAATATAAATCGATGGCTTTTGTTTATGTGTTTTATGGTTGTTTTCGCAAGCTTTGTAATCTGGATTCTGTATTCACAAAAATTCATCTACGACATTTCCTAAATTCACTAGGCGCCATGTCCTTTATACGGCCCGAACTCTGTTATCGCGCATCAATTTCAGTGCGTCTTCTGTTGAAGCTTTAGATGAAACTGAATAAATAGTATTATTTTTTTTGATCGATACATTGTTTAACGGTGGTCATATTACAAAGATTTGGTAAATTTAGGGTGTGAAGACTTTAAGTATTTTATGAAAGTTTCACTGATACTAAGGCTAATTTAAATCAGAAAAGGAGACATGATGTCATCTCAAAATACAAATGAAGATATCAATACCAAAATATTAGTTCGTATTGAAAAATGGACTGATCTTATTGGCAACCTGTTTGTTTCACTTTTTCACAGGGTAACGCTTTTTGGAATAGGTGCTGCAACAGTCTGGTCTTCAGGCGAGACCTTTCATATGATTATTCAAAAGGGAACAGCATCAATTCAAGATTTGCTATTACTTTTTATCTACTTAGAAATTGGAGCAATGGTGGGGATTTACTTTAAGACCAATCATATGCCTGTACGATTTTTAATCTATGTAGCTATCACAGCAGTCACAAGATTGATCATTGATTTAGTCAACAAGCATGAAACCAACATGGAAATACTTTTACTCGGTTTAACTATATTTATTCTTGCTTTGGCAAATGCACTCGTTCGATATGCTTCCAACAAATTTCCATCAAATTCAGGTGAGGTCAATTAATTTTTTAATTCTTGCTCAGGAAGCACTTAAAAAAAAGATTGCTTTGATTTCACCATTGAGGGCTAATGCTAATCAGTGAAGTTTTACTGCCGGGTTGGTCTGTTTTGTAATCATTCTTGCAAAGGTATAAAGGGAAGTTTTTAAAACTCCATGAATAGCAAGTTCGTGCAATTTATACAAGGATAAATACATTAATTTAGCAAAGTACCCTTCAATCATGAAATTTTTACCAATCAGGCCACCCATCATATTGCCGACTGTACTGAATTTCCCTAACGATACTAACGATCCAAAATCTCTATAGCGATACGCCCTTAATGTTTTATTTGAAAGACGGCGTTTAATTTGTTGAAAAAGATGCGATGCCTGCTGATGCGCTGCTTGCGCTCGTGGAGGAACAATTCCTCCCCTTCCACCCTCTTCATCTGGACACGGACAGGCGGCGCAGTCTCCTAAAGCAAAAATATTCTTATCTCTGGTGGTTTGAAGGGTATCAAGAACTACAAGCTGGTTGATTCGATTGGTTTCTAAACCACCCAGGTCTTTTAAGAAATCGGGCGCTTTAACTCCCGCAGCCCACACAACTAACTCAGACTCAAGCACTCGACCATCCGCTAGCCGAATGCCAGTTGACATGACCTCCATCACCTTTGAGTTAGTGAAGACTTGTACACCCAACTTTTTTATTAAGTCTTCAGTAGCCAATGACAATCTAGCTTGTAAGGCGGGCAATATTCGGTCAGCGGCCTCAATTAAGCTAACCTTGATATCCTTTTCTGGATCAATTTTGTCAAGGCCGAAAGCCACTACTTCACGGGTAGTTCGATGCAACTCAGCAGCCAATTCAACCCCTGTTGCTCCAGCGCCAATAATGGCCACATGTAGTTGACTTTTATTTATAACTTCTTTTTGGTTATGGGCACGAATACAAGCATTAACCATCTTGGAATGAAATTGCTTAGCGTCATGTTGTGTCTCTAGTTTTAGAGCAAATTCTTTAACACCTTGGGTCCCAAAGTCATTGCTTAAACTGCCAACACAGATCACTAGTGTGTCGTATTCAATTTGCTGGATAGGGGTTACTGGAGTACCGTCGTCATCTAAATAGGGTGAAAGATCAATGGTCTTATTATTCCTATCTAAGCCTTTAAGCTCACCAATTCGAAAAGTAAAGTGATTCCAATGTGCATGCGCCATGTAATCAACTTCGTGGTCGCCAAAGTCCATGCTTCCAGAGGCAATTTCATGCAACTTTGGCTTCCAAATATGCGTACGGTTTTTGTCTACAAGAGTAACGGTGACTTTATTTTTACGGCCAAATGAATTGCCCAACCGGGTCGCAAGCTCTAGGCCGCCGGCACCTCCGCCTACGATAACGATTTTGTGTGGATTCTTATTCATTTACTAGTACCTTTCACATTGCGTAAGACAGTCTAAGGCTTGCAAACATTCTAGTTTAGGCATTATTGAATGCCTACCAAGCTGTGGTTATGGCAAGGCCTGCAATGTAGAATAGTTTTTATGAAACTGATGAAATCAATACTGCTAGCGTGCTCAATACTTTCGGCTAGTTTTGTAAATGCAAATAATTGGTCTTCCATCGGTCTTTTCGAGGCTGGAACCTTTTATATCGATACAGACAGTGTGACAGTCCTAGGACACCATCGCAAAGTTTGGACATCTCTTGATTACCGTAGTCCGCAGGTCAATCAGCATACAAAAAAGATGTATAAATCTACGCGGATGCAATTGGAATTTGATTGCAATGAGAAAACTGTTCGGACGCTATCTCTTTCTTATCACACAGGTGTTCGGTTAAGCGGCGAAACTTTGTCATCCGAAGGGGTAATAAATCAATTTGAAGGTGTCCCGCCAGATACGCCTATTTACAAAATTATGCGTAGAGTTTGTTAGTTGGCGCTTAGAAAAAATGATGGAGTGGAAGTAGTTTTTAACTAACTGATAGACCAGAACCGTGCGCAAAGAATCCAATTTTCTTGGCGTCATTGAACCCATCCGCTTTCAAAATATTGAGTACTTCGCCCTCAGATTCTGGCGCACAGGAAATAAGTAATCCACCGCTGGTCTGAGGGTCACTTAGGATATTTTGTTGCCATAACGTCAAATGATTTGCCAGCTTAATTTCATCGCCATAGCCAATCCAATTTCGTGTGGATGCACCTGTAAAGATATCTGCTTGAACTAACTTGACTGCTTCACTTAAAACTGGAATCGCATCCCACTGTAATTTTGCTTCTAACTTGGCGCCACGCGCTAGCTCAAGCGCATGACCGGCCAATCCAAATCCCGTGACATCGGTAAGCGCGTGCACACCTTCTAACTGAGCTAAGAGCGTACCTGGTGTATTGAGCTTCGTTGTGAGCGCAATCATTTCTAGATAACCTGCATCTGAAAGTCGATCTTTTTTGAGTCCAGCAGACAAAATACCAACACCCAGTGGTTTACTCAAAATGATGCTATCGCCTTCTTTGGCTCCATTATTTCTTTTGAGTTTCTTCGGATCAACAATACCAATTACCACTAAGCCGTAAATTGGCTCGACCGTATCAATGGAATGCCCACCCGCAATCATGATTCCGGCGTCGGCGCATACAGATTCACCACCAGATGAAATCTTTTGAATCACATCTAATGGCAAGACATTAATAGGCATTCCTAATAGTGCGAGAGCGAACAAGGGTTGTGCCCCCATTGCATAAATATCTGAAATTGCATTGGTGGCTGCAATCCGACCAAACTCATAGGGATCGTCCACGATAGGCATGAAAAAATCAGTTGTTGCAACGATAGCTTGGTTTTCATTAATTTGATAAACCGCTGCATCTTCATTGTTGTCCGAGCCAACAAGTAATGCTGTAGGAAGATTTCGAATAGGAGAAGCTTTTAGGATGTCGCGTAGGATGCCTGGCGCAATTTTGCAACCGCATCCGCCACCATGCGAGAGAGACGTAAGTCGGCCGTTATAAGACATAGAGGAAAGCCATAAAAGAATTTAAAAAAGGCAGTAAGTAGGAAATTCTGGCCAATTGCATCAAGAATACAGTTAGATAATAAAAAAGCTGATTTATGTATTAGCAATATTCGCAATAGCAATAGACATTTTTTCAAAGTATGTGTTTGAAGTTTTTGTTGGAACTAAAAATTTAGTACGGCGATTCTTACCCTCAAAAATTTGCTCTATCAATCCTGCTTCGCGTAATTCATCAAGTTTCCTATGGATAGTGGCAGGACTAGCAATTGAGCTGAGAGACATGGCTTCAGTGACTGTGATATTTTTACCTTCGAAGTGCCGTACTGCAACTTCATTCAATAACAGCATTGCTGTAGCGTCGATACTATTAGTCTCATTTTTATGAATTTTTATCGCTCTAGCTATGCGAAGAAAACGCAAATATAAATTATCCATAACAACCTTTATTTAAAGTAAGTATATTGTGGACTTTTTATTTCCTCATCAGCCACATTGAAGCAAATAAAAAAGTGGCTATCTAATTTTGAGAAGAGTCGTTGTTTTTTAACTTCGATGCGATCAAACTTATAGAAAAAAGCACTAATGCTGTACCAATTAGGTTGCCAACTGCCATTACAAAAAGACTTTGAATGAAGGCGTCAGATTTACCAATATAAGAAAACCAAATTTGAATAAGGCTTGCGCTGAGTAAGGAAAAAACAAAAGATATTTTGATAATGTCTTGAAATGTGATGTTTTCAAGTTCTTTTTCAATTCTTAAAAAGTCAAAACAAATTTTTCTGGCGAGCAACGGAGCTCCACCTGAAATAAATGCAGTAATCGATGTATGTAAGACGGAGTCTAAATAGTAAGTTTCTAGTCCAATAATAAAAGTGGCTAAAACAATACCAAGAGCCCCTTCAGTGACCGCAACTAAAACGAGAAGAAGTTGAATGCCGCTTGGTATAAATATCCAGTTGATTCCATATAAAAAATCAAAAGAGTCAAAAAATAGTTTATTGAGATAGAGGATTAGGTAATAAGTGAATGAGCTAGCAATTACGATTGCGATTCTTCTAGATATTGTCATATAGATATATTTTATCGTAAGGAAAATACTGATCTAATTGAATTAATTGACTGCAACATTAAAATGCGAATGACACGCTCTAATGGCGCTTATACAAAACAGGTTATCCATGCAGCAACTCAAAGTTTATTTTGTAGGTTTATCACTACTTCTTTTATGCACTGGATGCGCCATGGCCATTGAAGAACCCAAGTACGAAGTCGTCAAAACGGATGGATTCTTCGAAATCCGTAAGTACGCTCCGCTTTTAATAGCAGAAACTTTTGTTGAAGGCGATATGGACGAAGCTTCAACCAAAGGATTCAGGCTAATTGCCGACTATATTTTTGGCAATAATCAAGCGACTGACACGAATAGCAATTCAAAAATTGCAATGACAGCTCCTGTAACTGCGGAACCTGTATCGCAAAAAATTGCGATGACAGCCCCAGTCACAGCAGAACCGCAATCCTCTGAATTGCATATGCAAAACGCCAGTAAATGGCGTATCCACTTTGTTATGCCAAGTCAGTACACGCTTGCCAATATCCCAAAACCTAAGAATGATGCAATCACCTTAAGAGAAGTGCCCAGCAAGTTTTTTCTTGTCCACTCTTATTCAGGATTTAACACTCTTGCACGGGTTCAAGTAAAAACAGATGAAGCACTCGCATGGGCAACCCGTAAGTCTTTAAAAGTCTTAAGCCCACCGCAACTCTCGCGCTATGACCCACCTTGGACATTGCCCATGTTTAGACGCAATGAAATCATGCTCGAGGTAGCTGCTCCTTAAGTTGTGCAGTAGATTTACAGAAGCAAATACTGCTGGATTTATCTTCAAAACTGAAGGCTTCAATCAATGCTATCTATTTGAAAAATAGCAGCTTACATTTCACAAGCTGATTTAAAAAGAGCGAACATCACTTCTTCGGCATTATTGGCATAACCAACTGAGGTCTGAGCCAAGGTTGTGCCAGATTTTTTATCTACAAGAATATTTTGAGCATGGTTCCCAGCCATTCTCAGCTTTTGGCCATCTTTGGAGTGGTGCCAGAAAAAGTTTTTGTACCCCCTTTGAGGACGCGCGACATTAAACCTAACAGCGCCCTCAATATCGTCATGTCTCGAAGTAGCATCTAACCAAGATTTAGAAACAATCTGTTGGCCATCAACAATTCCGTTTTGCGCTACTAGTAAACCAATTCGAGCCCAATCCCTAAGCGTGGCTGAAAACCCAGCACCGCTAAAAGTAAATCCTTTAGAGTCAGTTAGCCATGTAGCGTCATCATTAGCGCCTAGAGGATGCCATAGCTTTTGCTCTGCAATGCGCGGGAGCGGTTTTGCATAAACCGACTCAAGTGCCCACGCAACCATAACTGGGCAAATATCTGTGTAGTTGAAGCTTGTACCTTGCGTTTGATTTATGCCCCATTGGAACTGCATTAATCCCTTAATCTGATCAGTGCCTTCGCCCCGTCTTGGTGAAATGCCAATTTGTGAATAGCCATACCTTTCAAACCCATTACTAGGGCTGCAAAAGGCTTCGCAAATATTGATGCCGCTTGTCATATTCAAAAGGTTGCGCAAAGTAATACCTGCAAAGTGATGGCCTTGCAGTGACTTGACATACTTTTCTATTGGATCATCAACACTTGTAAACAATCCTTCCTGAAGTGCAATACCAGTCAATAATCCAACGATACTTTTTGTCATGGACCAACCAAAGAACCGCATTCCTGCAGTTCGATTGAATCGATATTGCTCGTGCCAAATTTCATTGCCCCTTGCAATCAATAAGCCAGTCAAGTTGTATGTATTGGCATAGTCGGAAGCATCCATGAAAAAGCTGGTTTTGACTTTTCTTTTGGCTTCAATCAAATTAGATGGCTTAGGGCTGGCTCGTAGAACTTGATGTGCAAACATCTTTTCTAATCCACCTGAGAAATTACCTACATGGTATTCCTTGTAACCTTCCCACATCTGTAAGCTGCCCGCAGGTCCCCAACCCGTTGGGTATCCAGCTTTTTCACCCCAAGAGTCTTGAGCCCAAGTTGGAAGAGCAAGAGAAGATAAAGAGCCTAATAGAAAATGTCGCTTGTTCATTAGTCACTCACACTTAAAGAAAAACGTAGAAAAAGACTAATTTATAAATGCTCACACCCGTGTGAGCATAAGTAAGTCTTCAGAGAGAAACAATCGATATTTACGCTGATTTTTTTGTCAAAAATCGTTGCTCACAAGCAGTGTGAGCATATGCATTTTTGTAACTAAATTCAATCAGGTCTTACTAGCAACAAGAGCGAACAAGTATCAGAAAAATTACCTGTTAAAAATATGCTTTATCAGTAAAGCATAAATTAAAAACTTAAAAAATCAATCCTGAAATCAACCTAAGTAATTGATATCTTTAAGGATATCTTGAGGTGGTGGGCGATGCAAGTTTCGAACTTGCGACCCCTGCAGTGTGAATGCAGTGCTCTACCCCTGAGCTAATCGCCCTTACCCTGCGCGGTAAAGACAAATATTATGCCACACGCTCTTGCGCAGAGCGCCATAAAGTCTGGCCGTTGCTCGCTTTATCGATCAGCATTAACACCTCTTCATGTGCAGCCAACTCTTGCTCTGAAGCACTAATCACCATGAGTTTTAGAGATTGCATATCGATAGCGGCCGCACGATTTTTGGTATCACTTTTATCTTCTACTTCTATAAGCAACGCATCTTGCCCACGCGTCATATAGATGTAAACATCAGCCAACAACTCAGCATCTAACAAAGCACCGTGCAAGGTACGACCAGAGTTATCAACGCCTAGGCGGTCGCACAGTGCATCCAAAGAATTGCGTTTGCCTGGAAACATGTCTTTGGCCATAGCCAAGGTGTCTGCAACGCTGTTCACATAGGTTTTAAGGGGTGGGCGCTTTTGTAACTCAAGTTCTTTATTGATAAAGCCCACATCAAATGGTGCGTTGTGTATCAACACATCGGCGCCTTGCAAATATTCCAACAACTCGCCTGCAATTTCACCAAACTTCGGCTTGTCTTTTAAAAACTCATTGCTGATGCCATGCACCTTCAACGCGTCTTCGTGGCTGTCACGCTCAGGGTTAAGGTAGAAGTGCAAGTTCTTACCAGTGAGTTTGCGATTGACCAATTCAACACAACCAATCTCAACAATACGGTCTCCGTTTTCTGGCGACAAGCCTGTGGTTTCGGTGTCTAAGAAAATTTGACGCATGGCTTAATGGTTTTCTTTGGCGTGGTTGATGGTGTACTTGGGTATTTCAATCACCAAACTCTGTTGCGCCACGATGGCTTGGCAACTCAATCGCGAGTTGGGTGCAAGCCCCCATGCACGGTCTAGCAAATCTTCTTCGGTCTCATCCAAAGGGTTGAGTGAATTAAATCCTTCTCGCACGATCAC
>Ga0214919_10001075_pt1 | contig 45785 bp, 46 predicted proteins | sample LL1503_MetaG_FD_177994 | JGI IMG/M metagenome (GOLD analysis project Ga0214919, IMG submission 177994) | Freshwater microbial communities from Lake Lanier, Atlanta, Georgia, United States - LL-1503 | ecosystem: Environmental > Aquatic > Freshwater > Lake | place: USA: Georgia | collected... | reverse complement strand
GTCATCTCCTCAATATTGTAGGCACATTTAGTATAATATGCTTTTCTTCTTCTCCATTGTGACATTGTAGTATCATGGGGGTCAATAATATCTACAATCATTGGTTGAATAATTCTTTCACTAATACGAGTTCTTAAAATACGACCTGTACTTTGTTCTACATTTGATCTAGGACTTGCTAGAATTACCGCGTTCAAGCTTTTAATATTCATTGCTTCTGATGCCATTGAATAACTCGCAAGTAGAACTTTTGATTCTTTTGCACCAGTTTCACGAATTTCTTCTTTCATTCCTCCAATATAATAACTTCTTGTAATTTCAGAATTTAGCATTTTATCAATTGCCTCTAGATGCGCAATTCTGGCGCTCAAAACTAAAATCTTTCTATTAGTATCTTTTGCTAGTTCTTCAATCCAACGAACAATTTCTTTATTTCTTTCTTTACATTCTACAATATAAGTTATAAGTCTTGCTATTACAACATCTTTTTTATAGTCCAAAGGAACACGTAAATAATCTGGGTCTTGACATGTAATTGTCACGCCCTTTACTATTACAGTTGGGTCTGCTTCTCGTACTTTTTCCCAGTATAATGGTTTTCCTAAGAACATTTCAAATACTTTGGTCAAACCATCTGCGCGTGTTGGTGTCGCAGATAGCCCAAGAAGTTTCTTTGTTTGAATCTTAAATAATGCTTTACTAAAATGATGAGCGCCTAAGTGATGACATTCATCAAAGATTGTGAAACCATAGGTCTGAAAGAAATCGTTAGGAAAACTCTGGCTACAAATTGTTTGAATCATACAAATAGTACAATCATATTTTTCTACTTCAGACTGTCTTTTCTCTGCTTGAATAATTCCAACTCGTAGATTCGGCATTACAGAATTAATTTCATTCTTCCATTGGTTCATCAAGAATTCTTTATCAACAACAATCAAGAATCGTTTTTTGAGTTGAGATGCGATATTCAATGCCATAAATGTTTTACCTTTACCACATGGTACACAGATTAGCCCATTTCTTTTTGATTGTAAATAAGTATTTATAATATCTTTTTGATAATCATACGGCGAGCCTACAAATTTAGATGTAGTATTATCTAAATCAATACCTTCAGACATAACATTTTGTTCTGCTTCTCCAAAGTGTTGAACTGCCCATTCTCGTGGTAAATAATAACGTTCTGGTGATTCTAGATAAATCTTAAATCTCAATTCACCTTTTGCTTTGTAACGGTCATCCACTTTCGGCTCAACAATACACTGTTTTTGAATTAGTTCATTTTGTTTTTCTGTTAAACATGATTTACGAATTGAGTATCCTTTATGAGTGATAATCTTATTCATTATTCTAATATATATTTTTATACATAAAATACCAATTTTTTTATATTTTAACATAAGTATTTTTTATGAAAATGAAAGAATAATAATTATTAGATGAATACTGAAACAATCTTGATTGGTGTAAATTTAGCGATATTTGCTGCTGCTCCTTTTTTACCAAATGTTGTGTATGCTTATTTTGTTGAAACATATATTGGTATAGTGGTTCTTCTTCTTGCTACCTTATATTCAATTACATATGGATATATAGTTACATTATCAAGTTTTGTTGCTATTGCTTCATTATATTCTGAGTCACATTCTCGTAAGGCAAAAAATATTAAAGGCCGCGCAAAGGCTACAAATGCAAATGAATTTGAGAGTGAAATTAAACCTTCTCCCGACCTAGTACCCCACGAACTCCATCCTGAAATGGAAGAACCCGCTAATGAAGATATTAAAAGTCTTCCTGCAAGCGATGATGGTGATAATTCATTCAAGCCTGTCGATTCAAGCATAAATGAAAAAACAAATTTATCTACAGTATCTTTTTCCAAAGATGCTGAAGATATTTATCTAAAAGATAATCTTGCTGAAAGTTCCTTAAAGGAATAAACTAGTAAGCTCTTCCTACAAACGTGCCGATTAAAAATCCACAAAATAAGAATATCATGCCAAATACCATAATAGAAGCAAATTGAGGTGTTCCTTCTGGTAAACTTGGAAGAGGAGAATCTGGTGTATTAGGATAAATAATATTCATTATTCTTGGCAATATAAGTGGCCATGCAATATAAACAATTGCTATAACAATAAGACATGCAAAAAATGGCGATGAATATTTAATTAAATCATCATAACTCATTTGTTTTTCAGCATATTGGTTTCTTAACTTCTTCCTTTTTTCTTCTATAGCCCCTAGCATTATATTACCACTAGAGTCAAACATTATATTTCCACTAGAGTCATATGCGTCATCTAAATCTAGCGGAACACATTTGGACTGAGAAGGATTGCGGCGAGAATTTGGAAGAGTATTATCATCTTCATCAGTACCAGAGACTTGATTGCCACCTAATCCACCTCCTGTAGCACCAATACCAGTTGCTTGAAATCCTTCTATATTATTTCTAAATCCTTCATCGTCACTATTTGATGCTGTTGCTGTTGGTGCCGTAATTGTTCTTGATGGGACATTTAGTACAACATCATAAGGAGGAGAATATCTCGGCCAGGTTTCCACCATACTATTTATTACAGGAGTTTGAGCGGTAGCCTGAATATTATTTATTTGTTGTTGAATTTCTTGAAGATTTGTAGCATTTTTAACATTTTGAAACAATCTGGATAAAGATTTTTGTGTTGGAGATAAATTATCTAGAATTCTATTTTGTATAGAACTTAGACTTTGTTGTGTCCAAGTTGCCAATAAATTGTGATACAATTCACTGTTAATGCGTAAACCATCTCTATTTACATATACAAAAGCATTATCGCCATGTGGTGGTAAACATGTTGTATAATATATATAGTCGTTAAGTCCATTATATAATGAACTTAATGAGTATGTCATCTCATTTGATAAATAAGCAAGACCTTGTAAATAGGCATTATTTACTGTTATAGTATCATCCAGAATAATTGGCAATACAATTATCACAAATCTTGGTACTTTATCTTGCATATTTTCCAAAGTTACAATATAATCTATTTTATTTTGAATTGGTACAGATGGATTTTCATTTACTATCCAATCATCGTGCGTTGGTAGTGTAATTTGGGCGTTTATAAGTTGATAATTATTTCCCTTATAATTAATTTGTATAGCATTTTGTGCTTCATCAATTTCGCCACTTGATCGCATATCATCTTTAAAGTTTGGATTTGAAGTTCGTGGTGTAAAAGTTACTGATATATTTGGATGAACATCTCCTAACGAGGCATAGTAAGACTCTAAATCTGTTATGCTTATTCGTAATGGAAATGAAACAATCTCTGCTCCAGCACAACTGTTTAATGTTGTCGCCATCTCTCTATATCATTCCAGGGATATAGGTCGGTCCATTAAAGCGATAAATTGTTACAGTACCTTTTTGCTTTGTTGGAATAATTTCAACCTGTTCTCCGTCAAATAATTCTTCACAACCAACATCATCTTGACAGTCTCTTCGCTTATGATTAATTGGTAAAGGAATAGGATTATTGGTGTCACTGCGTGTATAATAATTAAAGCGGTCAGAGCGGGAAGCTAGTCGACGACCGTATAAAGGTAGGAGTTCGCCACTTGGGGTTGTAACAATACCCATAGATTGATATGCCTCGGGTAATCCTCTTGTAGCGATTACAGGAACTGAGCCAGAATTAAATACAGGCATTGACCCCACTACAGCCCCATCTAAATCAACCGGGGTTAACCAATTGCGTAGAGGTTTGGGCGCTCGAGTGTATCTATCATCGCCTCCACGCTCTACATTTATTGATACAGGTTGCTGCATCGGCATCTGCATTTCGATTGGTGTAGACACTTGTATTGGTCTAGAAGCCTGCGTATGCATTTGCATATTTATAACGTAAATTAAAGCGCTAACACCGATAAGTATAACTGCTACAAGAATAATTAATGAGGGAGTTATACATAATACACCGGGGGGACATATATCACGCCTAGGCATCTAATTAAACACTTTTGATATTTGATGAATGTAAGGCTGAATTATTAGCATTTCTCTGTAAAGCAGTATTTACAGATTCATCATCATACGGCTCAACCGTTGATGTAGCCTTTAATTGATTTTCCATTGTTCCAACAGCAGGAAGTTCTTCTTCTGGAAGTGTTGGAATACGAGTATTTGTATTGGATGGTACTCCAATAAAAGACTCTTTCATAAAGTTAGGATACGAAGGTGTTCCTTCAATTGGGTAGATTCCAGAAGGTAAAGAAGGATCAACAACGCCGGAAACTTCCTTGACTGGTGCTAAAGCATTCTTATTTCTTAAATCTTCATTTCGTTTTGAAATTTCTTTTGCATCATTGAAATATTCGACAGTAGGAGTTTCAGGATTTAGATTTGGCCCTTGTGTTGATTTGAATTTGGCATCCATATGTCTTAGACGTTCTGTAATTTGCTCTTGTGGGTTTGTAAATGCATCCGTATTACCCATAAGAACATTTGAAAGTCTTATTATCTGGGGGATGAAATATACAAAAGCAATTAAGAATGTAGAATTTGTCAAATAGTAAATTACAGCAGCAAATACAGATGTTACTAGAAAACTATTAAATGGTACTGTAAAGAAATCATATAAGGCTAAAACTGTAGCAAGGAGTAAAACAACTTGATTTTCTTTGAGTGATACTAACTTCATTTCTATTATGAACTAGTCAAAAGTGGTGCGATAATTCTATGAAGAACCCAAAATGCTGAACCGGCGAGTAAAGACTTTAGAATTAATCCTAATGTTGTTAGTTCTCCAGTACCCTTCACAAATGACGGGAAGTAGTGTGAAATTAGAACACTGACAAATGGTAGACTCATTACAAAGAAAATAATAGATACTAACACTGGCGTTTTTGCTTCGACAGCAATATCAGAATACCAATTTTTTCTGTTCATATTAGGCATATACATAGGCTGCTGCATCATAGGCTGCGCATATTGATTCTGAGGCATATACTGTTGTTGGTTTTGATTACGACCCCCGTACATCATTTGGGCAAAATCGCCGGAAGTAGGATGATCGGCCCCGATAATATGGGCAGTAGGTGGTTGAGAATCCATAGCATGTTGCGCAGTTGAATTAGGGTTTGGAGAATTCATTGCCGGAGGTTGTCTTGACTGAACTTGAGGAGCCTGTAATTGTTGTTGCATCTGTTGATTCTGCTGTACGCCACCAGAATTCATTTCACTCAAAATTCTTTGAACTGCGGTATCATCGTTCATGCCGGCAGGACCAGATGAATCTAAATCACTTAATAGGGTTCCACTCATTTAAAAAAGAGCTATAATCTATTATTCTTTTTTAACCGTAAATATTAAATTATGTATTCGCAGGTACTGTTTTAAATTGATAACATTTTGTACCTAATTGATATGTTGTCACATTAATTTCATTTACATTTGGAAGCTCATGTTTTATACATTCATTACCATTACATACTGGTCTAAAAACAATAATTACAAATATTCCAAGTAAAAAACTAAATAGCATATGAAAGTTTTTAGTTTTTAAGAATTCAAACATTCTCTCCTATTAGTATGATTGATCCATTATTTCATTTACTTCCATTTTTTAGTGGTTTAATAGTTGGAATAATTCTATTATATGTTTATAAGGACCAAAAAACTCTCATCATTGATTATCCCAAACCAAATGATGACACTGTTTATACAGATAAAGCTGGAGTCAAATTTCAATATGTAACCAAAGAAGTTGATTGTGATAAAAATGAGGCAACACTAAAATTTTATCCTATTCAGTAATTCTTTCTATAGTTAATAATTGCGCCTTTTCTTGCTGATTGCTGCTCTTCTTCAGTCTTTGCTTCTTTGCTATAGTCACCTCCAACTTTTACTAAATCACGAACATCTTGTTCCTTAAAATCTTCACGCAGTTCCATTAATATTTTACCAACTATATTTGGTGATAATACTAAAGTATCTACTTTTGATTTTTTCCATAAAGTTGTATCGAGTACTTCATCGGCCCCGGCATTTATACCAATCCCTCCTAAATAAGAAATACTATTGGCGAAGACTAATATATCATTCTTTGTTGCTAAAAGTTCTTTTAACAAATCTTCATTTTGTTGATAGAAGTTTAATAATATATCTCTCCATATAATTTCAGTATCTTGTAATGCTTTATTAATTTTCTTACCAATCATTTTAATTAATCTTGTACCACGTGTTTTAATAACTTCATTATGTAAATCTTCATATCCTAGCTCTAATAAACGAATTGCTTCAAATGCTTGATATGGGGAAGAATATTTAACATCGCCATATACAAAGTCTCTTTGAATAAATATGCTTAGAGATTTATTCTCATTATCAACATCATTGAATATTCTAGCAATTTTACCATTTTTTAAGAATACTTCACCAGGTAATAATGTTACTGATTCTTGCTCTGTTACTTCAAGAATTTCTTTGGAATCTGTATACTTACCATGAAGTTTCCATAATGGGAAATCTCTGTATATTGTAAACTGTATATCATTTGCTTTACGAACTTCATGTAATTGTTCAAAATTAACACGACGTGTTTCAATACTCTCAATAATCTTAGTTTCACGAATTGGCGTTCGTATGAAAGTTTTTTGTAATTCTAAGTCTTTAATTTCATTATTTATTTGCATATATACTTCAGAATCTTTTGTAGCCTTATATTCATCATAAGCAGTTCTTAAAAGACCTTTTTGTATATCAATTTGTTCTTCTAAAGCGACTATTGCGTCAATTCGTAATTTATCCATTACATCAAATTCTTCTTTTGTTAATCCTCTGTAATAATACATTGGTATAGTTGAAAGAAGATCACCAGTTTTCTTATCATATATTTCTAAATCTCCAGTTTGTGGTGAGCGTTTATAAAAGTATTTATCCTTCTTTTTAGATTTTTTACTTACATGAATAAAAAACTCTTTGATTTGTACTTGTGTTTTTGCGTCATATGGAAATTCTGGATCTTCAATACTCATCTCTATTATCAGAAGGCATATTTGCTCCTAAATAAACATACTTAGGGAATCCTTCTCTTTCGGAGCCTTCTTTATCCAGCATATAATAACCTGGCTTGGCATCATTTCCAGGTTGTATATTTGATTTCTTAGGCTTTACTTTTTTAGTATTCTCTAAAGGTAATAACTCATTTTCGCCCTGAGAAATATCTAAAACGGTTACACTGCTTACAGTTACTGGTCTTTCTCCAAAGAAATAATTTATTACAAAAAATGAAATAAAAGCCCATAATACACAAAATAACCAAAATGGAAACCATGTATGTTTTTCATCATTTGTAAAACCAAATTCTTTCCATACGCCAGTTTTATTAAACATAAGTGTTGGTTTCAAATATAATACTAAAACAACACCTAATAAATATAATAAACAACTGAGTAAAATTACTCTCATCTTCTTCTATTGTATAATTTAAAAATCATCTTCAGCCGTTTGTACCATAGCACCTGCCGAACCTTGTTTATAGAAGTTATCTTGTGCTTGTGCTTCTGGTATATCTGAGAAATCAGTAAAACCCATTTCAATACGCTGATTTCTATCTCTTTCATATTGTTCAGCATTATACTGATAAATTGCCTTTGTTCCACCAACAGCCCAATCACCAAGCCCTAGCTTCTTTTTGATTAATTCTAATGACTTTTCTTCTTTTGACATTCTATCAAATCTGCCAATAATTTCCATCTTTTCTTTTTCATTGCGTTTTGCTATTTCAATACGTATTTCCTCATCCGTAAGTTTAAATCTCTCTTGTTTGTATTTTTGTATTAATGCCTTTAGAATTTGCTTTGGCGCATTTGTTGAAGAATCTAATGATGTATTATCCTGTAAATTTGTCGGAGCTATAACATTTGGGTCAAGCATGTCTCGTAAAATGCCGAGGACACCGCTTTGTATAATATATTGCACACCAATCTTACCACCTAATAATAATGGTATACGTACATATTTCTGAATAACTCTTATAAAACTTGATAATTGTTCAATAGCATATTGTATTTTTGATTTAGCAAATCCATTTACTTTTTCTTTTAGAGGATTTAAGAAATCTGTATGGAGTGAAATAAACTTTTTAATATCTGTTATAATTAATCCATCTAATTCATAATCTTTTGGAATCTCTAATTGTTCTAAATTAAAACCTTTCAGAATTCTTGATAATGGTATTAGAATAGATGATTCTAGTGATTCAACCACTTGACGAACCGGCTGGTCTAACATTTGTTCAATCATATGCGTATCATTTTCTCCAATAAAATCCTTTATTTCTCTTAATGCTTGAATAGCATAACTAGATATTCTTCCATATGCTAGTGCAAAATCTGCGTCATTTGCTGTTTTATCCAATTTAATTAAATTCATTAATGTTTCATTAATTAACTCTCTCCATTCTTCAAATGGACTTGGTTGGATAGAGTAAAGAATCTGAAATAATTCATTACCAACTTCAATGTTTATCTTCTTTTCTGGTATTACAGAATTTGCTAAATGGACAGAATTCAATAGTTTCTGGAATGTTAAATCTGTTATTTCAACACTTTGCTCTTTTAGAGCTTGCTCTCCTTGAGACGTTATATCTTTTGGCATTTTAAATCCACAATAAGAACATATACCATTATAACCAGGCTGATGGGGCAATCCAAGCATTGTTCCTTGATAACATACTTTTAAGAATAGTTTATAATATTCTTCTTTAGAAACAGAAAAGCCTATTTTTTCTTCTTTTCGTAATTCAAATGTAAATCCGCTATGACTATTAATTGGACCCTTTGGTGTATCCTTTGGTGGTAGAGTGACTAGGCTTTTAGATTTCCAGAAATTTAATGGTTTATTAATATCATTATAGCAACATGTTCTTTCACTGTAAGGCGACAGTTCCTTTTTAACAGTTTCATAAGCGTGTTTATGAGTCTCTAATATGTATCCACGAACCTTTTCATGAATATTTGCGGCTTCTGCAACAATAACTTCTTCAGGTTCTTTATATAAGAATGGTGTAAATCCATTTGCAATACTTTCTTGTAATCCTTCTGATACTTCTGTCTTACCAAACGTAGCAAGTATATATTCTTTTTTCTTAGAGATTAAGTTTTGAACATCAGAAAATACAAGAATCTCTTTTAATAAAGATTCTATATATTTAACAATTAACTCTTGTCGTTTTCTATCGCTTCGCTCTTCTAAAAATCGAGATAAGAACCATGGGTCTTCAGATGATTCATTTGATTTTGCTACTAATATTATATTTGTAATACATGCCATAAACTCAATAATTCTTTTATCACCTTCTTTACCAAGTGGATATCCACGTAAATCAATGGTACATCCATATGTGGAGAATCTTGGAATATAATTGGGTATATGTGTTTGAATTTCTAGAATAGCATATGCAAGAATTGAAGCAATAATGATACGGTTTCTATAAATATCATAGTCTTGGGCTTTTACTGTTTTTTGCTGCTTTTGTCTTGCCTTTTCAGCTGCAACATATTGTTCTCGTGTAGGTCTGCGATTTACAGCAGCATCAACGCCATTTACAATAAATATATAACCATCCGCATTCGGAAAAATACCGATTCTATCAAAAAGTTCACGAGTTTTCTGATAATATAAAGTTTTTGCTTCAGTATCAAATTTAATCTCTTGGGCGTTTCCAACTGGAATGCCAAGAACTTCATCTATTTCATCTTGTGCTATTGCTTCTTTATCTACAATTTCACTTCTACCAATTAATGGTACACCATCATCGCTATATTCAAGTGAATTGTCAAACTCTAAATTAGAAATTGCTTGACCGCAATTATTACAAATAAACTTTCCTTGGAATACACCACCACTAAAACGAATAAGTAGTTCTTTATGAATTGTTTCCTTTTCACGAGGGTGTAAATATTCTTGTAATAATAACTGTTCATGATTACATAAACAAGGTTTTGTACAACTCACACAATAAATCCAATTATCTTTCTTATATGCTTGATATTGTGTTAAGAATTTAGATAGTAGCTGCATGCGACTATCGTTTTCTTTTACTTTGCGTATTTTTACTAAATCATTTATATGTTGGCAACTATTAATATCTGGTTTATACAGAGCATCTTCATTTTTAATACTAATTAATAATGCTTCATGGAGTGATTCAATAAATTGTTTATTTACAAATTCATTTCTAAATCTTGCCAGTGCTTCAGGAAATCCTGCGATTGTAGCATACATTAAATTCTGTACGTAGACATTTAGTCCAGCAAATATTGCTACATCATTTTTCTTGTAAAATGGTATTCTCTTTTGTATTAAACTAATATATTGATTAATAATAGGCTCAGAATTTAGAATTGTAAAGATTTCTTCATATCTTTCTTCACTAATAATATTTTTATTTGTAAATACAATAGTTTTCAGCTGTTCATTTACCTTTTCACGAATGTATTTAATATGATTTTTAATATGTGCAATTGTTGTATCTACCTTTTGTATTAACACATCTTGTTGATCAGAAGAAAACTCTTTTTGGTAAAATCCATAAGATTTTAATTCAATAAGAGCATCTCCTAAACCATATATGGATAGAGGTATATTTTTTAACCAATCTTCAATAACCACATTGCCTGTAACGCTTGTTTTAGAACCAACTGCTAAAATTGAGCCGGCAGATGGTATACTAGAAATACCATCTTGTTCTTTTATAATCTCATCAATTGTGCGACGACGTACCAGAGATCTTCCTATATCATACGCAAGTTTTCCAGAACGCGTAGAGCCAAATTCTCGTTCATATTGTTTTGGAAATAGTAAATAACTTGTAATAACTGCTTCATCAGAAGATTCTAATAGTCTTGCTTCTTGACCTTCTTTGAGACGACCTATTCTGCCTTTTAATCCGCGTAACACACTATATAACACAGAGCTTATATTTCCTAGTGTTACTGGAAGAGTTGGTTTAGCATAAAGGTCTGAAGAAGTTCTAGAATCAGGAAGTTTGGGTAATCCATCCACATTTGGTACCTCAATATCGTCAGGATATGGTGCTCTAAAAAAATCTTTATCTTGTAAAAATCTTGACGCACCTTGGTCTCCTTTTGTGTTCCATGAAATAAAATTATCTTTATTATATTTATCCCATCCAATATACCAGTTTGGAAGAATATCAGCAGACACTACATTTTGATTACCAACGAATTTTGTAGCAGCATATTCATTTTCATTTTTAATTGTATCAATCAAATATCGAATTGCTATATTAAGAGTTGTCTCAGTTGGATCATTATTTTCAAGTCTATCTAAGTAGACAACTCTATTTACATCAGCAACCGGTTTAGACAAATTATTATACTGACTTGTTACTAAATCTAGAATTGTATCATATGATGTTTCTTTTTTTGAACTGGGAACACCATTTTTAGCATATAATACAAGTTCATTACGAAGTAATAGACATAATTCTGTTAAACGACGAATCTCTTGTAACCGTTTTGGAGATTTTTGTTCTTTCAAATTCAATTTTGAAATTAAATCTTGAAGCATATCGCTGCGTTGGACGTTATCAGAATAATTACGTTCAGATGATACAATCTCTTTAATTTCTCCAAAAAGATCATCTTCTTCAATTTCTAGCAATTCTTCTTCATCTTCAATAAGACCATCATTTGCTTCTTCATCTTCATTTGTAGAATTTATAGCTGTCGGAATCTCTCTTCCTCGTAGAACATCTATTCCAGTATCAAGAGGAATGCCAACATTATTAAATTCAAGAGTTATAATATCATCGTTTTCATCTTTTACTTTTATAGAGTCTTCTTTTTCACTAACCTCTACAATTACATATTTGCCCGCTTGAGTTCCTTCTGGTCCATTAAATGCTTCTGCGAGTTGTCCTACACGATAATCTTGCTGTACTACAAAATTAGGATTTGTTCGTTTTGTTACAACAAATAAATCCTCAATATCGTATTCTTCTTTTAAGAATCCATCTTCAATGACTAATTCAACTAATCTGTCTGCTACTCCATCTGGTAAAATCTTAATTAAGTTTTCATCTAAGTAGTATATACGACCACGAGTTCCATCGTATCTTCCACCAATAATATGAATTTTATCACCTAGTTCAAAACCTGTATCTTCTATATTTTCTTCTTTAGAATCTTCCATTCTTCCCTATATGTTTCTAATAAAGTAAATAAAGAATACTTGCCGTATTATTGATATAATAAAAAAAGTGAAAATAATTATCTAAAGATGTTGTTATATAGTATTTTAGAAAATGGTAGCTGCTTCTAAGTATGTTATTGGCATTGATTTGGCCACATGCATGTCCATGGTGGCGGTTTGGAAAGATGGTAAGGTAGATATTATTGCGTCAGAATCAGGAAATCGCACTGTTCCTTCGTATGTTTCATTTACCGAGGAAGAGCGTATTGTTGGTGAAGCGGCCAAGTCTATGAGTGCGACAAATCCTCGTAATACAGTGTTTGATGCTAAGCGACTCATTGGTCGCACATTTGACGACCCTATTGTGCAACGTGATGTTGCAAATTGGCCTTTTAAGGTTGTTAATGATGGCAATGGTCGCCCAAAGATTTGTGTAGATTTCAAGGGCGAGCCAAAGCAATACTATCCTGAAGAGATTTCAGCGATGGTGCTACAGAAGCTAAAGGCCATGGCGGAGTCTTATCTTGGCGTTGATGTGACTGATGCTGTTATTACTGTGCCTGCGTATTTCAATGATAGCCAGCGTCAGGCGACGAAGGATGCTGGTCGTATTGCTGGTCTCAATGTGTTACGTCTTCTTTCTGAGCCTACTAGCGCTTGTATTGCTTATGGTCTTAATAATAAGAGTGAGAAAGAGCGTAAGGTGGTGATTTTTGATTTGGGGGGTGGGACGTTCGATGTTTCACTGCTATCAATTGAAGATGGCATTTTTGAAGTAAAAGCCACTGCAGGCGACACGCATCTGGGTGGGCAAGATTTTGATAACCGAATTGTCGACTGGGCGGTAGAAGAATTTAAAAAGAAAAATAAAATAGATCTAAAAGCAAGTTCAAAGGCTCTCGGTCGTCTTCGTCTTGCCGCTGAGCGAGTAAAGAAGACTCTTTCTACCTCTAGCCAGGCCATGCTAGAAGTCGATAGTATTGCGGAAGGAATCGATATGCAGTTTATGCTCACTCGCGCTAAGTTCGAGAGTCTGTGTGACGACCTATTCCGCTCAACAATGGCTCCAGTAGAGTCAGTGCTCCGTGACTCCAAGGTTTCAAAGGCCGATATCGACGATATTGTGCTTGTTGGCGGGTCTTCTCGTATTCCTCGCGTCCAGCAGTTACTAAAGGAGCTATTTAATGGTAAGGAACTATGCCAGAGTATTCACCCTGATGAGGCGGTTGCTTATGGCGCAGCAGTACAGGCTCACATTCTTTCTGGTAACTCGAAGGACGAAGCAACAAGTGCGGTATTACTACTCGATGTAACCCCTCTCAGTCTTGGCATTGAGACTAGTGGTAATGTGATGACACCTCTTATTAAGCGTAATACTACGATTCCTGCGAAGAAGTCTCAGACATTTAGCACATATGCTGACAACCAGCCAGCAGTTGATATTCGTGTTTTTGAAGGTGAGCGTCAATTCACAAAGGACAACAATCTACTTGGCACTTTTCGTCTAGAAGGAATTCCTCCTATGCCTCGTGGCGTTCCTCAGATTGAGATTACTTATGATGTTGATGCGAATGGTATTCTTTCTGTAAGTGCTGTTGAGAAGTCTACTGGAAAGTCAAATAGTATTACAATTAAGAATGAGAAAGGTCGTTTATCGGCGGATGACATTGAGAAGATGGTAAGTGAAGCAGAAGCGAATGCCGAGTCCGATAAAGCACGAATGGTGAAGATTGAGGCAAAGAATCAACTCGAGGGATATCTATACAATACTCGTAACTCACTGCGCGAAGACAAAGTAAAGGAGACACTTGGCGATAACGAAGTAGCTACTGCAGAAGATGTTGTAACAAAGGGTCTCGCGTGGCTAGATGAGCATGCGGATGAAGAGGCCGATGTGTATGAAGGGCAGCGTAAGTCGATTGAATCCAAGATTCAGCCGATTATGATGAAGCTGTATGCGTCTAAGATGCCCGAGGGTTCTGCTGCTCCTCAGCCAAAGGTGGAGGAGGTGGATTAAATATTTGTATAATAATGTACCAAATAATCTTATTACTTGTCCTGCATCAACACCTCCGTCAAAACCAAATGTCCCAATCCCAAATATTATTCCTATTGGTTTTAATAGAGGCAAAGCAAATATTACTTTTAATGCACCTACAAATCCTACTGGTAATATATATCCTATAACTACTTATAATATTAAAGTATATAATAATAGAGGATTAGTGAAAAATATTAGCTTTGCAGGAGGTACTGGTACATTTTCAGCAACTGGGGAGAATAGATATACTTTTTATGGAACAAATGAATTAAACCCTGGGATTTATACTTTTACTGTTACTGCTAATACTACTAGAGATAGGTCGCCCGAATCAGACAAATCAGTACCTTTAACAATACTAGCACCAGGGCCAGCACGAGGTGGTAATAGAAGAAAAACACGTAAACTAAAAAAATCTAGAAAGTAATAATTTAGTTATGTAACACATAACATGATTATTTACACACGGCTTGTCATAAGCTTCTCACGCCACATACCGAACATCTTTCCACAATTCATTGCGGCTGATGCAATTGCTTTGCGGCAAATAATATCATCTTTCGCCAACACAGTCATTAGCATTTCATCACGTAACGGATGAGGTACACAATAACCACAGAAAGTAATATGGTTTTCTTTGAGACCATGAGGGTCAAGAATATGTTCATCCATCCAAGTTGTTAGAAGATTACCGAGAGTATGGTCTTCATGCTGAAAGTAAATATCGAAACCACGAGCTTCTTTCTTAGTAGGCTGAATCTTTACATTATCAGGCAGTTCCCCTTTATCTAGACCGGCATACGCATGGCATTTACGCTCAATTACTTTTAATGCTTCAACAATAATATCAAAGGGATTGAATGCGCCACAACTTTCTACAACAAAATCAAAACTATTTGCTTCGCCTTTCTCATCCATCATAAAACAACGCGCAGCTTCCATTGTCTCAAACTCACGTTCAAGAATTTTCTTTCGTTCAGAATCTTGCTCTAGTTCCTGAGCATTAATCTTCTTGTGACGGTCAAGCCATTCTGTGAAAATTTTATTTTTCTTTTCAGATGAATTATCACGGGTATACGAATATGAACATTGACTGACAGGACTAAAACGGACATTTTCACGACCAACACCAACAGTTGCTTTTGCTTTGAATGCAACTGCTTCAACACTGCTACTACCAATTTTAGGCTTTAGAACCGCTAGAAGACATGTATCATGTGATACACTGTCGGGATGAAAGAACTTAGTATTAGGAATCTTAACCATTTCACCATCATTATTTTCATATACTTCAATGTCAGCAACTTTTACATCAAGTGGCTTATCACTAGTATTCTCTACATCAAGACGAAACTCATATTTTGCTGGGTCCCACCCAGTTGGGGTGGCCTGTAGAAGAATTAAACCAATACGGTGGGCAAACATTTCATTTGACATTGCAGTAGTATTCTTTAGAATTTTTACATCACTGGTTGTTCCGTCTTTTAGAATTTCAGCACGAAATCCAACAGAAGGTACTTCGCAAAGCATAATGCGACGAAGAGTATTCGCATAACTTACATTTGTGTTCTTGAGTTGAAATTTTAACGTATATTTATCTTCATAGTGAATATTTTCGAAAGAAACTCCTCCGGCTTTTGTCATCTTATTTAACTAACAGATATTTCTTTAATATTTATATCAATTTTTATGGTTTTTTGGTTTTATGCGTTTTCTAAAATATAGATAGTTCTAAGAAACTATTAATGGATAAAAAGAACATATGCTATTATTCGACCAAGTGTTCTTGGTCCAAGGCATTTATTATGGAAGTATCCCAGACCCCTTATAAAGCTCAGTTCCAGTTTATTTCAGTTGACCCACCACATAATCAAGCGCTACCAAAGTGGCTAAAGAAAGTACCAACTCTTGTTATTCAAGGAGAGCCAGAGCCTCGCACGGATGGCGAAGTCATGAACTGGCTATATGAAAAGAAAATGCAGAGTCAGCAAGGAAACCAACAAGGACCTGCAGAATCTTCTGGTTTAGAGGGATGGAATTATACTGAACATACCAGTTTCTCAAAGAATGTTGGTTATAGTTTTAATGATTCCGATACAAGCTCTACTGGAAATGGCGGACTTACAATTCCTGGCGCATTTTCATTTTTAAATGGCAACAATGCAATGGGTGATAAAACATCACAAGATTATAACCCCGGAAAATCAGAGCAAGGTAGAAATAAATCAAAGAAAGAAGAAATGTTTGATAAACAAATGGAGGAATACCAAAGGTCAAGAGATATTGGGATGCCCCAAAAAAGACAGGTAATGTAAAAAAATACATAAAGATTTATTGATAAATCAATATAAGAGAATGACGAGTCTATTAGGAGCATTTAATAATCAACTGATTCGTTTTTTTGAAGACCTTTCTGAAAGTTTTCCAGAAGAACGTGATATTAAAAGTGCACTAGAAATTATTAAATTCGCTAAAGCGAGCAGTCCAAAAATCGCAATGGAGTTATATTATGAAAATGTATTTAAGGCTGTAAATGAAGCGGTGAAGAATGAGGATGCTGAATATATTATTCAGTATGCTAGTAAAATGATTGAAACCCAGTTTAATGAGATTTCACCAGCACTCACTATTTTTAATAAACATTGGCATACAATGTCTGATTCTAATAAGAAATCAATTTGGAATTATCTAAAGGTTCTAAACACTTTGGTTGAACGTTATAAGGCGGCGTGAAAATAAAGATATTTAAAAGATAATTTTAAGAAAGAATATGGAGGCAACATTTCAATCGAAGTATGATGAATTCTGTGTAGATCTGGAAGGAACCTGTCCAGAACTAAAGGATGAGATTAGCGCTGCAAAGTCTATTCCTAATGAGCAGCGCATTGATGCTTATAAATCAAATGTATATAAAATACGTTTAACCGCTGAAAACCATCTTGTATTACCCGGTGTAGTTATTCCAAATAGTGTATGGGACCAATTATCTAAGAATACAGTAAAGGCTATTAATGAATATAATTCTATTCTCGACCTTTGCATAATTTATACAACTGGAGACGTAGAAGGGGTATCTCAAGATTGGGTCGATAGTATGATGCGCGAATGGAGAACTCGTATGGAGAAGGTTGATTTCAATAATATGTCTTCCCGACTATTTGAACTCTTTGGAAAACGAGGTGAAAGTCTGCCACCACTTCCTGAGAAGTTCCTAAAAGGCCAAATGGCAAAACTGGCTGAAGATTTAGTAAAAGAATTTGATCCTGAAGATTTTGGGTTTAGCCCAGAGGACTTAGAAGCATGTGAGAAAGACCCTACGCGTGCTTTTGAGATTCTCATATCTATGTCAACTAAGAATCCTAATTTAATTCAAAATGCTCTTCAAAAGATTGGGAAGAAACTCCAACAGAAGATTCAATCCGGACAACTAAGACCTCAAGAGTTAGCTCGTGAAGCTGAGGAATTAATGGAAGAATTCCAAAATAATCCGGCATTTGTAGAAATTCTAGAAGGTTTCAAAACTGCTTTTAATTTTGAGGATATGGACATGGCACGTGCTGCTGGTAAGGAAGGTAGCGCTCGTATGTCTCTTGTACGTGAGCGTCTAAAAAAGAAGTTAGAAGCAAAAAAGAAACAAAATAGTGGAACAAAGAAATAATACTGTATAGAGCAAAAGTAGATGGGAGAACAGTGTAATAAATATGTTTGGGAAGATATAAGAGTATTTTCGCAATCATATTCAGTCGATAAAGTAAAAACATCCTGTAAAAGTGATGTTGTAAATCATGTTATTTTTGCTTTTTTAGTTTTAACAGTGGTAGGAGGTATTAGTGCATACCTTTTAGAGAACGTAAACGTATTTATTGTATTTATGATTTTAACCGTTCTACATGCTATTATTTGGTATTTAAGATATGATTCTGCCCCCGACACAGTTATTACTGAAAACTTCCAGCAAGAAGATACTGCTGTCCCGGATGGCCTTTTTGAAGAAGTTATTGGTGAGAAAGTAACATATCCAAATGCTAAAAATCCATTTATGAATGTATTAGTTGATGAAATTAAATACAATCCCACACGTCCATCAGCAGCAACTGTATTTGATCCTTCTGTATCAATTCAGTTAGATGATTTCTTCAAAACGCAGTTTATAAATGATCCTACGGATGTATTTAACAAGACACAAGGCCAGCGTCAATTCTATACAATGCCAAGTACAACTGTTCCTAACGACCAAGAATCTTACCAGAATTGGTTATATAAGATTCCAGGGAAGACATGTAAGGAAGGAAACCGCCTTGCCTGTAGTTCTTCTACAGGAAGTGCCGGAGCAGTTATACCATGGCTTTCCGATAACTAGTTTATGACTTTATTAATATCACTAATCCAACTTTTAAACTCTTCAATACTTAAATCTTGTTTTATGTTATTCGCAACCCAGCAAGATAAAACAACATTACCTTCAATATAACCGATTTTACTATTAATTCTATCAATACTAAGCCTTTCAGGATGAATTCTTTTATCTTCAGGTAATTCTTCTTTAATTTTATTATATTGTAAATCTCTTCCACTATAATAACATTTTCCTTTTTGTTTTTCCCAAATACTTATTAAATATTCAGATGTTATATTAAATTCTCTTTTATTATCTGAATTTTTTTTATTGTAATCGTTATTTCTATATTTAGCATCTTTTATTATAGTTTCAAAGAAATCTTTTAAAGAACCATTTAATATTTTTTCATTTCTGTTTTTTGTTCTATGTGTATTTCTACAAGTATTACATTTAGTAGCCCAACTATCATAGGTATATACATTTTTTCCATTATTTTTTTTAAATTTATCAAGAGATAATTCTTTCTTACATTTTTTACAAATTAATTTATTATTTTCTTTTATTTGTTTCCATTTTTCTTCTTCATTTTTAAATTTTTCATCAACCATATTCTGAGCAATTTCTTTTCTTTTATCTTTACCATGTCTTTCTTCAATGGTATTAGCAATTTTTTCTTGAACACCAGGAATATCATTTGCATTGGTAACACCATATCTTTCTAATACTGTTGCTTGAATATGTTTTACATGTGCTATTTTCGAGCAACTTTCACAAAATGCTTCTGTATTATAAATTGCTCTAAAATCTTTTTTACCAATTTTACCACAAATACATTTTAGTTCAATTATACAATTACGATTAAGTTTTGTTAAATCATCTAATTTAGCTAAAGATTTGTCTTTATTTCTTTTATAAGCAGATATAAATTCTGCTCCATCTTCTTTTAATTTATCCATTAGTAATTTTTCATTATAATCAATTGGTATTTTTCCATTTCTACTTTTATTAATTGATTTTGTCATATTATAAATTTAAATTCATCTTATTAAAATCAATTTTATTAAAACTCGATGTAATTCTATCCGGCGAATCTATAAAATTTGAAATATAATATTATTAATAAATAGGTAAATGAATTGTAGTGGAATAACACTTTCATCAGAAGAACTATTAAAAAGATTAAAATCTAAATTCAATTATATTAATATTCTTAACATAGATGAATATAAAAATTATACAACTAAATTAAATTTTAAATGTAATAAATGTAATTTAAATATAAATAAAACTTTTAGAAACTTATTAAATACAGGCTGTTTAAATTGTAAAGAAAAAATCAAGAAAAATATAATTAGAGTTCAGTACCCTGAAAATCGTAAATTAAAATGGATTGATAAATGTAAGAAATTACATCCTAATTTATTTGATTATTCAAAAGTGAATTATATAAATAATACAACGCCTATAATTTTAAAGTGTAATAAATGTACTAACGATTTTAATATCATACCAAAAATACTTATAAAGAAAGATAATCATTGTATCGGATGTCAAGATTGTAATATAAAACAAAGTATTTTAAATAGATGTATTTCATCAGAAGAAATAAAAAATAAAATTACAAATAAATGGATTGTGAATGATTGGTCAAAATATACTAAACAAGATGATATACTTATAGCAAATTGTAAAATATGTAATTATGAAAATAAACAAATAGCAAAACAACTTATTAAAGCTGGATGTATTAAATGTTATAATAAAAGGCGTGGTGATACATGTAAATTAACACTAAATAATTTAATTAATAAATTTAATAATAAATGGAATTATACTTATGATTATAGTAAAGTTAATTATATCAATAAATTTTATCCTATAATAGTAATTTGTAAAACACATGGAGATTATGAGGTAATACCACACGCTCATGAAAAGGGGAATGGCTGTCCAAAATGTTTCCCTACAACAGAAAAAAAATTATATGAATCTTTAAAAAAATATTATCCAACGATAATTATGCAATTTAAATTAGAATCCTGTAAAAATAAAATTCATTTACCTTTTGATTACTGTATCCCAGAAATAAAAACAATTGTAGAACTTGATGGCGGGCAGCATTTTAGAGATATTGAATATTTTAAAAATAGATATAAATTCCAAATTGAAAGAGATATATATAAAATGAATAAAGCACATCAAGAAGGTTATAAAATAATTAGAGTAACACAAGATGATATTTATAAATATAATGAAAAATGGATTATAGATAATTTATTACCAGAAATCAATAATAATGATAGAAAACATATATTTATATCATCTGATGACACTATATATGATAAACATATAGAATTGTTCGAAAAATCATAAAAATATATTAGCCGAACTTGTTTCCGGTTTAGTTCTTAATCTTTCTTGTAAAAAGTTTTCCATTACGGCATTTGAATTTACGCAAAGTTTTTCCTTTACTTTGTAAAACGCTTTTCACACAAATACCAATTGACGCAGATTCTTTTGTACCTTTCGTAGGCTTGATATATTTACGAACCTTTTTTATACAATCGCAAAAATTCTTTGTTAGTTTTTTTGAAGCCGGTTTCATTCTATTTTGATTTAAGAAAAATATAGTTTTGGTAGATGGAGATCAACCGTTTGACACATACAAGAGATGACACTTGTGGCATTGAACAATATTTTGGCCAATCTGTCGGCCCTGGTAATTATGCTACGACAAACTTAGTACCAAATGCTCGTGAAGTGAACCCTTTAGCATCAAAGAATCTTATGTTATTTCCCCGTGAAGGCTATGGCTACAATAATAAATATATTGATAGTGATTCTCTCATGCGCAATCAGCCTGAATTTAAGAATAATAAGTGTAATATTCGTCAGCAGGCTCGCCCATTCTTAAGTGTTCCTTTTATGGGCGGCGGTCGTGGCAATGCTGAAGTTGAGTCTTACTTATTACATTCTGAGCAGGTTCGTCAAGGAAAGGAATGCGGCACTGTGACAGAGCAAGAATTTACACAGCAATATACTCCCTTAATTCCTCTAGTCAAGGATAACATCCAGAATCCTAAAAACTTAATTCCTGAAGTAGCTTCACCCGGTTGGATTCACGGTGGCTTACCCAGTCGCTCTTATATAAGAGACGTGAACTGTTAAATTGCTAACTATGGTTAGATAAATGGCGCTGAATAGTTATTTTGAAGCATATGAGAAACCATCTTCTCACGTGTTTGAAAAAAAAGAAAATCCTCAAGTATACGACCAATTTGTATCAGAGTATGAACATGTAAAACCTAAACGCCATATCTTAGGATTAATTGGGGGGAATGATGTATATGATATTAAAGGCAATCGTGTTGATTTAGAATCTGATTTAATGGGTATTACAAGACCTAATACATGGGGGCCAAAACGTGAGCATTTACCATCTAGTAACCCTAATAATATTGAACGTAAGAATCCTAAGAATACTCTTAGTGTAAACGCAACACCCGTTGCACGAGAAGAATATCAAATGTGGTCATATCCTGCAACATTTGCGCCTTTGACATTTAAGAAAGAAACTTGTATGGCTAAGAATAAGTTTTAAATATAATAGATATGGCTTCAAGTGCTGATTTTTTAAGAAATATGACTCGTCCTAAATGGGATGAATTTCACACACAAGATGATTTAAGAATTACAAATTATGCTTTAAAATATTATGCTAACCCTCCCGGTATTAATTGCTTTGAAAGCTTTCCTGTTGATGTAACTACACGTATTCAAAAGTCTGGTGGGAGTTATGTGAATGATGCATGGAAAACAGATGTAGAATCTGATTTAAGAAATATTAATAGGCTCAGTACTCGTGTTAAAAATAATAATATTCAACACAATCCCACAACAAATAAATTTACAAATGCTCCTTATATAGCACCACCAGATGAGTCAGTGCCTCAATTATTTAACCGTTTGAATAATCCTCCTTGTACTCTACGAGCAACTGGATGGAATCGTTGGGAAGCATTACCTCATCAACCACAACTTGCTTTTGAAACACCATTTGACTTTTTCATACCCTCTCGTGATATTGATAAAGAAAAGTCTAAAACACATTAGTAATAGATGGAACCTGTATCTGCATTAGCAGCATTCGGATTAGTTGGTCTTGGATATTTAGTAACTAAATTGTCCAAAAACAATGATGAAGGCTTTAATATGCAACAAGGAACACAAGCACCTTTACTTACTAGAAATGAACAAGGTAATTCTATAAAAGGAAGCAATCCTGAACTAGACTTACGTTACGCAACACCATTTGGTCAAATTTACCCAAGTCAGCCAAATCCCGGACCAGAAGGCTCTGCATTTTCATTTGGTGGCACAACGCTTCCACAAGCAAAGACAGAACCTGTTCCTCAGCCAATTGATACAATCTCCGCGCAAGTATCATACAGTTCAACTGGTGTTGAAGAAAACCCAAATTATATGGGAGGAGATTATGTAACAAGCCCACTTAGCGGACAACAAATATCATCCTCTGATTTTACTCATAATAATATGGTTCCATTCTTTGGCGGACGTGTTCGTCAGAATGTAGGCCCTCAAACAAACTCTGGAATTTTAGATTCTTATACTGGTTCTGGAGTAACACAGATTAAGAAAAAGGAAGTTGAAACAATGTTTAATACATCTCAAACACCTTTTGGTAATCCTTTTGGTTTAGAGGATTCTTCCAATTTCATTAGTGACCGTATTGACTTACCTCGTAGCCGTGCTGGCGAGAAACCTTTTGAGCCAGTTCGTGTGGGCTCTGGTGTGGGTGAAAAGTTCGGCTCTACAGGCAAGGGTGGATTCCAACAAATGGAAGTGAATCAGTTAATGATGGAAAAGATGCCAAAGACTGATGATATTCGTACTGCGGACAATCCTAAATTGACATACAAAGGTCAAGTTGTACCAGGACAACGTTTTATTGGCAATGCTGCTGAAAATCCTGGTGAAGTTCGCAAGTACAAGCCTGATACATTTTTTGTAGATGAAACCGGTGAGCGTTACATTGGCGCATTCGCCCAAGATGCCCAGAAAGAAGCAACACGCCCTATTCAAGTTATGAAATATACATCACGTACTGACACTACTTCAGAATTAATCGGTCCTGCCGCATCCCAAGAATTTGGTGAATCCTACGTGACTGGTTCTTACAGAACCCCTATGGCCCAACAATATGGCGGTGCTGGATTCCGCAATGCAAATATGACAGAATATTTTACAAACAATACTGATGCGCCTGAAGCGGACTATGGTCGCTCGTCTATTGAAATAAGACCTAATGAAAGAAATTCTACTTCTACTCGTACAATGGGTCTCAATTTAGCACCTGCTGATACTGGCGCTGTTCCAACACATTATACCGATAAGGCTCGTCCTACATATCGCGGTGAGACAATTGGTAATATAAGACAAACTGGAACACCTGTTGGTTACGCTCAAGGTGCTCCAGCATTAACTGTATGGTCAGATGATGTTGCTCGTACTACAGTCAAAGAAACAACTGTAAATTGGAACTATTTAGGTATTCCTTCTTCTGCTAGTGCGCCCAACAAACTAAAAGTATATGACCCCGATGATATTGCGAAACCTACGCAGAAAGGTCAAATCTCTGCGAAGTCTGAATACTATGGTACTCCTATGGCTAGCCAGCAAGACTTTACAAGCCATGAATCTGCTTACAATATGCGTACCAATCCTACAAAGGAGAAAGTCTCTCAAGGACGCACACCTATGTCCGGTAATGGAGGACTCGCGGTATTTACTGGTGATATTCACCAAACAACAAGAAAACTGGATGCTGATATTGTAAATGATAGAGCTAACGCAGTAAATCGCTCTATGGATTTTAATGCTGGCGTTGGTGATATAGGACAAGTGAGATACAGAGTTCCTCTGAAACTAGATCAAGCGGCTGAACGCAATCAACGTGAAATGATCGCAGCGGTTGAAGGCAATCCTTTGATGCAAAGTATTCACAAAAATGCGATACATGATGAAGCGTTGTATCAAGAAATGTTAAAAGCTATGTAATATATAGATGGAATCTAACCCAGCAGTAGAAGGACAGCAGATACAAGGAGGTCCACAAGAGCCAATGGCACCATATGTTCCTCCTATGTTATCTATGGGGGCAGCAGCATTAGAAGATTTAAAAAATATATATGGCATTAATATTACAAGTGAAGTAGTTAGGCGTTATATTCAAGTTGGCTTGTTACGTGCTTTACCAACATCAAATGAAATAACAGATATATTAAATGTATGTTTAGCATATCCATTTAATTATTTTTATTGTTCTATAGGAACTTCATTATTTTTATCTAGAAATTTTAACAATTTTACACAAGCAAATCGTATAACATTTACTACTGAACAGCAAACAAAGATTAATACAATTTTCACTAATATTCAGAATCAAGAAAGACCAACTGTGCCACCTACAAATAATAACATTCCTGGAATTCCCCAGTTATCACCTTTATTTCCAACTATATATCAATCCCCTCCACCAGATACTACTTTTGTAACAGGCTCTTCAGGTATGCGTTTATTCAGTAACTTTTCTTTTTTACCACCTCAAGATGCAATTTTTGTATTAAATGTGATAAATTTATTAACTAATTTACATTATATAGAAGTTATAGATTTTGCTAAATTTATATCAATGTTAAATACAATCCCTGGTGCAATAACATCACCATTAACCGCAAATATTTTATCTACTATTGATGCTTATGTTAAAGGCAATAATTTTTCTATACCTGTAATTACAGTAAGTCCTGAGGCAAATAATATTAATGAAGCAACTGTTAATTGGCACAGTAGCGGAACTGGCGGTGCCATTGTAACTGTGATACCACAGGATCCAAGTAAACCTAATATGCTTATACCTTCAATTAGTATAGTTCCTCCAATATATTATAAAGATGGTAGCATTAACTATGTAGCTTTCCCAGCTTTATCTGCTGGAAGTTTTGCAAACTTTAATATAACAGTTATGGTACAAAATGCCGATGGAATATCAAGTGCCACATCGCAAGTAAAAGTATATGGCCCTCGTGTTACAGGCGGTGCTAAAAAAAAGACAATAAAAAAGAAGAGAAAAAAGATGAGTAAAACAATAAAGAAATAGTAAAGGTCTAAACATAATCTTTATATATGTATTAATGAATAGTACATATAAAAAGAATTCTTTTTTAGTATCTGGAGAACCTGGTGTAGGTAAAAGCTTTTATATAAGACAAGAAGCAAAAAAAAATAATGCTAAACTTTTTCGTTGGAATGTGCGTATAGACCGCAGCCTTCGCGAAGGTCGAGAAATTCTACATCAACAAGTTAGGTCAAAAGAACCATTGTATGTTTGGATTGAAGGCGCGGATGATTTAACACAAGAAGCACAAGCATTTTTGCGAAGAATTCTTGAAACATCATCTCCAAATGTAGTCTCAATGTTAGAAGTTCGTGAGCCTTGGAAACTTTCTCCACCAATTCTTTCTAGATGTATTCCTATATCAATGAATTCTAAACATTCTTTCCGTTTTCAGAAAAATATTGCGATCGCGAATAAATGTAGTTTAATGACTAATACACCGTGTAAAAATATATCGGAACTAACACTTAGTGATATTATTCAACTTCGTAAAAATGCTTATGATCCTATTGAAATAATATATAGTTTAGCAAACCACTATAATTGGGATTATAATTCGACTGAAATTGTTAAAAAAATTGGCGCTGGCTATTCTCCATGGATACAATTATCTTATTATATTGCGGTAATTAAGAGAACAAAGGATAAAACAAATTAAAAGAGTATGGATATACCCGGTTCTGAAGGTATCAATGTGTATGCGGATGCAAAAACGGAATATACTAGACAACTTACACAATTCTGTTTACCAGCGTTTTTAGGATTCTTTTTACATTTATTGGATGAAACAAAAGAATCTGAAAAAGATTCTAAAAAGTTATTGCTAAGTTTTCAAAATGCTTTAAAGCAAATACCCGAATGGAATTATGAAAAGGTACAGACAAAAACTGGCATTGTAATAAAAGATATTAAGTGTGATTATTTTGAAGATTTGTTAAGCGCAGTTTTTGTCGCCCACACAAAAGTGTTATCTGCAATTCGTTTAACTTCTAAACAAAAGAGGCTTCAGATTACAATTCCAAAGACAGACCACTTTTTACATCACACCATGATTGAATGCGCTAGAATTTTATGGTCGAATGTATTTTTATTTTCTCCTTCCGGTCCAGCCATTGAAAGACAAAAAAGTATGCGTCAAGTTGAGCAACTCATACAAGACGGTATTCTTCAATCTATTCGCAGTATGTTACCTGTAAAGAATATTCTGAAAGAATATCTTAAAGATGATGATGAAACTGATGTCGAGGATGATGATGATGATGAGGAAGTTAAAGTTAAAAAGCAGAAAGAGGAAAAAGAAGAAGAAGAGAAGGTTGAAGAGAAAGTTGAAGAGAAGGTTGAAGAGCAAAAAGAAGTTAAATCTAAAAAAAAGGAATCCCCGGTACTAACTCTTCCCACGCTTGAAACAACAAAAGAATCATCTATTCAAAATCTTGAACCCCCAGTAATTTCTGTTGATACCGAACCTTCTGTAAAATTTGCAGAAGTAAATACAGTTATTGATATTGAATCAAATAGAAATGATTCTGATTCTGAGGATGAAGAAGAAAATGAAGAAGAATCAATTCAGATTCTAGATGATATAGGTGAAAGTCTAGATGATTTTGAAACTTTAGGCGAAGAAGCTATAGAATTTGAAACACTTTAAATCTAGCGTTTTTCGCCAGTTCGTTTTTTCCCTAAACCTCCCAGAGTATGAGCCAGCTTGTTGTAGGAATTTTATTCGGAGGTGCTTTAATTTCTTCGTTAGGCGCAATAAGCAGTTATAGTGTTGAAAAGAAACAACCAACAATGAAATCAGTAATGCGTGATTTTATTATAGGTTCAGTATTGTTTTTACTTATTATGCAAGTGTTGCCAGAGTCTTCGGCATCATTATTATCATATTTTACATCACTGTCATTTTTGTCAGCAATGCCATCTATGAGCGGAGGAGCAGAAGATTTAGATATTCAAGTTGGGCTTCCGGAGTTTTAATTACTTGCGGCTAGATCTACGACGAGTTGTGCGGCGCTTCATGTTCTTTGAGCGACGGGTTTTACGAGCACCGCCAGAAACATTTTGCGGATAAACATTGGTAGGCTTTTTACCTTTATTGTGACCAACGGTAGTAGGGGAAAAGGACTGTCTTTTAGGCATTATATTCATACTTAAGATTTTTTATACGAATAAAGGATATACTTTCACATCCTTTGGAATTTTAATATCTATCATAAACTTATTGAAAGGTTTTTTATAGATTTGTTCTTTCGGAACGCAATTCTTACAAGAAGATGCTATATGAACGTATAAATCAAAGTCGGGGAATCGTTCTTCTTCTTCATCATTGATTAATATATTCTTTCCTTCAGTATCAATTAGCCACATCCAAAGAATATTGAATAGTTCCGAAGTGGTTTCTTTTACAATTTTATGAGACTCTTCACTTAAAATTTTACCATCCTCTTTTTCTTCAGGGATTTCTGGAAACAAACCTTCTAGTAAACTAATTGATAATCTCGCTAAATCAAATGATGCACTCGGATATACTATTGGCTCATCCTCCCTAAATCCATTTCTTAACTCTGGAAAATTGTATTGTGTCGCAGCGTCATTGCCTTCGCAAAAATCATCACTTACAAAAAGATGTTCGTTAATTGAAAATATAGAGCGACCAAAATCAATAATTTTAAAGACTTTGCCATATGTCGGAACTCTAAATATTTTATTATCCTTTGTTTTGTAATAAAAATACTTCTCTTCAGTGTCGCTATATACAATATTATTTGTATGTAAATCATTGTGAGTAAAACCAAAAAGTGTTTGTGCTACACATAAGCCTGCTATTACTTGAAACAACCAAGCAGACCATTTTTCTTCCCATAATGTTGTCCCTAGCTTTGCTCCAACAGTTTCAAAATCTTCTAGTAAATCATCCATAGTAGATTCATTTTTCTCGGTGAATATCATCATTGTTGGAAAGTCCTTTAGTTTAATAAATACATTGTATTCATCTTTATCATCTTCACTATATTCTTCTGAACTACTACTCTTTGTTGAAATAGTGGATTGTGTTTTAATACTTGCGCTATCTAAACTTTCAATTTCATAACATTCATTTGTTACAATATTTTCTAACTCCTCCACATCAGGAGATTCTTTCTTATCTAAACAATAATCTGGCTTTATCATAATCTCATTATAAACATCTTTAGAGACATCTGAATTATCAGATTCAACAACTATATTAATTTTTTCACTTTCAATATTATCCCAAAACCATCTATACATTTTGTAACTTTCAACTTCATCAGAAATATTGAAATTATAGGTTTTCGCAATAGAAGTAAATGCGCCATAATAATAATTAAAATGGGGGCTAATATTTTCTTTACGGAGTTTTCCTAATGCATAACTTGCAACAGTTTCTACATATGCTTGATTCCATGAATTATTTATTTTAGCATTAATGTCGAGAGTTACATCCTTTTGTAAATAACGAACCGGGTCAATTAAATGTGTCACTTTTAAATATGCATCAATTTTTGTAGGCACATTATCAATTAATACATCTAAATTACAATTACCCTTGATACTATCATCATTAGAAATATTTAACCCTGTAATTACAAAATTATTTTCAAGAGTATAATTCTTAGTAGAATCTTTTATATCAAACAGCATTTTCATGGGTGGTATGTAAGACTCAAGGTTTGAATAGTGTTTTAAATTCTGTAGAGAATCGCTAACAACATATTCCATACACTTAGGTTCTGGTATCTTTATTCCCCGGAGTATTGTAGTTTTATCCATCTTTTTTGAGATATAGATTCATTCAAATCTTCATATCCGCATTATTAGTGTTTTATTTTTATAGTTATCATATATAAAATGTCTGGTAGTGCTATGAATGTATCATTAAAAAAGTTTGATATGAGAAAAATTCAACAAGATGCGGTGTGTGTTTTCATCGGCCGCCGAAGAACTGGTAAATCAACTCTTGTAAAAGATTTATTATTTCACCATCAAGATATGCCTTTAGGAACTGTTATTTCCGGTACAGAAGAATCAAACGGTTTTTTTGGTAAAATGATTCCTCCAATTTTTATTCATGGCGAATTCAATCCTGTGATTTTAGCAAATTTCTGTAAAAGACAAAAACTTATGATGATGAAAATTCAAGATGATAAAGATAAAGGTATTCAAAGTCGTATAGACCCTCGCTCTTTTATGATTCTTGATGATTGTATGTATGATGATTCATGGACGCATGATAAAAATATTAAATATCTTTTCATGAACGGTCGTTGGTTAAAAGTTTTCTTTTTAATTACGATGCAATATCCTCTAGGTATTCAACCAGCTTTACGTACAAACGTCGATTATGTATTTATATTAAAAGAGTCATATATATCAAATCGCAAAAGAATTTATGACAATTATGCTTCTGCTTTCCCATCGTTTGAGTTTTTCTGCCAAGTTATGGACCAATGTACGCAGAACTATGAATGTCTCGTCATTGATAACACAAGCCAAAGTAATAAAATAGAGGATTCTATTTATTGGTACAAGGCAAATATGCATGGCGATTTTCGTATTGGAGCACCAGAATTCTGGCAACACTCTGCTAATTATTATAAGAAAGAAGGAGGCGACGATTCATATGACGCAAATACTGCTAAAAGACTAAAAGGTCCTCAAATTAGTGTTAGAAAAATATAAATTAACACTAGATGAGACCATCAATTGGTGATTTTTTAACTTTAATATCTGTTGGATTTGTGCTATTATTAGCAGATAGATATTTACGTATAGAAGGATTCGCAAATCCTAACCAATGCGGTGTTGGAATGCCATCATGTGGTAACGGGAGAAGATGTATAAATGGATATTGTAAATCTGATAAACCCCCAGTTCTAGGTCCAACAACCCTTCCGGTTTTTCCTTAATTTAATATAGATGGCTCGCTCACATAAATCACCTTTCCTTTTAGTATTTGTATTAATAATAGTTTCTGCAGTTTTAGGCTATGGAGTGTACCAAGGGTTTCGTAATGTTGATTGTGCTGGTGTAACATGCAATGAAGGTCAATTCTGCCAGTCAAATACATGCCATCCTATTTATCCTAATGCTACAAACCGCATGTAAATATTTTACGTTTCATTAATTTAATGAAAAACTAAAATATCTAAATCTTTTTCTCAAGCTTGCGTTGAATTGCAAGGTCAGGGCTATCAAACATAGCACTAGAATCAACCGTATTTTCTAGATTGTGAGGGTTTACTTTGCGATTAGCCTTCTTTTCACGATAGAACTCTTCGCGAGACTCCTCATTCTCTTTATATTTCTTCATCATAATATTCAGTTCCTCTTCGGCATAATCCTGTTCTTTAATCTGTGAAGGCTCAGGGTCCCATGGAAGCCACTTTCCGACCTCTGCAGAGTAAATATTATGAATAGGGTCTTGCTTGCGTAGTTTCTTTGAGCGCATTTCTGCTTCTTCCGCACTTCCATAAACACCACGGATCTTTAATCCACGGACAGTGGTATGGAAATCATTTTTCTTATAAAAGTCATCCTCTAGACGCTGTCTGTTTGTATACATAAAATCATCATACTTCTCCTTGATATTATCAGATTTTAGATCGTTTACATTCTTCTTTACAAACTCTTGCATAGAACCCAGAACTTCATCAACGCGAATCTTGGCATTCCGGCAACTAATGGCTACTCCACTCAAATCTTGTTTCTCAAACTCAACAGCATGTGTTTCAAGAGAATCATTGATACTCTGGGTAGTCTTTGCTAGAAACTGCTCAATTAGCGCTGTCTTTACGTTCACTTCAAACTTACTAAGGAACTGCTCAAAGAAAAAAGTATCCTTATTCTTTAAAACATTTTCCGGCGAAATAAAACTTAGTAGGCACCACTTCTGTCCCGGTATCTCAGGGTCTACTGTAAGATAATCTTCTCTTTCATCTGATGAACTCATATACTTTTAGAAAATAGAAAATCTTTAAGCAATAGTAGAAATGACAATGGCTACTGAAGTTGTAAACCGTGTGATTAAGTATTTAGTTGAGGGTCTTGCCATTGCTGCCGTCGCAATCTTTATCCCCAAGAAGTCTCTTGACCTTATGGATGTCGCTGCTCTAGGTGTAACCGCCGCTGTCGTGTTTGCGTTACTTGACTTAGTGTCACCTTCCATTGCTTTCACTGCTCGCCAAGGTGCTGGCTTCGGTATTGGTGCTAACTTAGTTGGATTCCCTGGTGGCAGAGTGTAAAAAGTCTTACTAGTTAGATGAGGAAAAAACTATTAAATACTCTTCTTTTAATAATTGTATTATTAGTGATAAGTATTTTCATCATTCCTAGAGAAAATTTCACTACAACACCGCCAGGAACATTAGTTCAATTAAACGCGTTTCATGTTCCTAATGAAGAAGATGAAGACGATTAATATACATATATAATAGAATATATGAAATATAATAAAATAAATATACTTATTATTTTAATAATAATTATCTTATTCATAACATTATATACTAATCAAATTGATGGATTTGAAAATTCTTATGATTTACCAAAAATTATTTGGTGTTATTGGGATTCAGATAATATTCCAGAACAAATAAAACTAATACAAGATAATAATAAAAGAAAATTAATAGACTGGGATATTGTAATTGTTAAAAATTCAAATAAACAAAAATATATTGGTGATGATGACAGTAAGATTTTAAATAAAAAACTTTCTCCAGAACACTATTCAGATTGGTTAAGATTATATTTACTTAAAAAATATGGAGGTGTATGGATGGATATAAGTATTATTATAAATAATGAAAAACAATTTAATAATTTATGGTCTGAATCTATAATGAATAAATATGAACTTGTAGGATTTAATGGTCCGCATTTAGAAAAAGATACTATAGAACACCCAGTCATAGAAAATTGGTTCATTATGGCTCCTAAAAATAGTGAAGTAATTTCATTATGGTTTGAAGAATATGAAAAAGCAATAAAAATGGGATTTTTAGAATACAAAAATAAATCTATTAGTGATGGAATAGATTATCAAAATATATTTGGAGATAAATATATAGACTATTTTTCTATATATTTAACACAGCATGGATGCTTACAAGTCGTTTTACAAAAAAGGCTTGGAAGAAAAGCTAGAATTTATTATCAAAATGCTAATGAAACAATGTTTAGAATACAATCTGAATGTTCTTGGGATAAAAAATGTTTACAAGAAAAATTAAGTAATAATCTTTATTCAAAAATTACACCATATATAAAATTAACAGGTGGAGATAGAAAATATTTAGATTTAACAAGTTACTTTCAATAACATTTCATTTTATTTTCAACCTCAGATATTGTCTTTTCTGAATCAACAAATGTATGTACAGAATCACTTTTATCTTTGCTTATATTACTATAACTAATCTCTTGAATTGCAATAAATGGAATACAAGACACACTAACCATATTTAGTTTATCAGGCCAGTTATCGATTGCGTTATCCATATTATTCTCCCATTCTAAAAACTTACTATAAACTCTTGAATTAATATATATAAATTGGAAGCACATGATTTTTGTATAATATAATTGTATTTTATTATTCAATGAACATATTGGCTGTATAGTTTCTTTCTTTTCATCTTTATCCCAAAAGTATTTACAATTTCCTCCAATAAATATATCCCATTTATCTAAATTAGAATCTAGCCATTTTTTAATTGGAAACCAATTCGCAAATGAATCTGTGGGCTTACAATCATCTTCTAAAATTAAAACTGTTTTCAAATTCTTTTTTATTGCAGTTTTAACAATATTTATATGAGATAATCCACAGCCAATTTGCCCAATACTTAATTTTACATTTGGATATTTTTCTTTTTTAATATCTTCTGTCATATGAACAGCAGATGTTTTTATTATATTTAAGTGTTTTTTAAAGTGATTTGTTACAGTATCTAATCTATCTTTTCTAGTATCTAAATTAATTAAATAAGCATCATTGTCTTTAAAATAATATACAACAAATATTACAATTAATAATATTATTAATAACATACCTATACGTTGTAATAAATTCATATTATTTTTAGTAATTCTTACCATTTAACTATTATAGCCGTAGAATTTATATACTGTTAAATCGACTTAATATACTGTTAAATCGACTTAATATACTGCCATCTCAAATCATTACATATAAGTTCCCAAATCTTATCTTGTACATAGAGTTTATCACGATTTTTCAACAAAGGAAAACAAGATAAATACTCATCTAATTCTAACAATTCGCAGAATTTATATAATACATATGAATATGATAAGAAATTATTTCTGCCTGCTGGGCAGTGTTTTACAAAGCTAGGTTGTATTTCCTTAAACATATAACGTAACTTCTCTTCAACTTCGCGATTCATAATAGGGGCATTTTGTCCATTCAATCTATTAATAATATGGGGAACATGCTCATAGTATTTATTCTGTTTTAACTTCTTAAGAATTTCTCGCACCTTTGTTTGTTTGATATTTTTAGTATCAAGAATTCTTTCTTTCTTAAGTTCAAGTAAAATCATATCAAATACTTCTGGGGGAATTTCAGTAGATTCTTTTGCTTGGAATTGCGCAAGCCATTCATTGAAATGATTAATACGCTTGTAAGCATAATATGATACTTCACGAGGAGGGTCTTTATATGATGGCTTATCAGAATCAATAAGCACAAATTCTTGATATCCACAGTTTACGCATGTAAATACTGCTTCATTGGCAGAAAAAAACATTTCCTTTTCACATGCTGGACAATCACCATAAGTATCATCCGCAATGTTTTTAACACCACGCACAGAATCAGGATGTATTTTTTTCATATAATCATCAAGTAATTTATCTCTTGATACAACTGTATTATCTTTATTTTCTAGTTGTACTTCATCTTCTAGTTTATGCATCTCTTCATCCTCTTTAGCAGCCATTTCTAAAATATCAAAAATCGCACCAAGTTTTTTCTTAACGTTCTGTTTTTTTGGCAAAGTTCCTTCTTGAATTCTTTCTTGAATATCATAATAACTATATAAAATATCACCAGTATCTAAAAAATAATCTAAATATTCATTTTTATTTCTTCTAATTTCAATTTCATTTGATAATATTTTAATTCTATTTTCAATTTGTTCATATTCAATCTCAGATAAAAAGTTTGAAGGAGTCTCAGAATTTTTTAGTTTCTTTTCTAGTGATACTTTCTCTTCAATTAATTTTTCTAAATCATTTTCATTTTCATTCATTTGCTGAAGTTGGTTCTGATGTAATGTATCTAAAGTAGTTTTTGATTCACTTAGACCTAACTTGTTAGATTTTATTCTAAATGATGGGTCATATGTAGGACCTCGTTTTATCATGTTCTTGTATGTATATTTTTGTTTAGGTAAAAAAGTTTTCTTCCCGGCGCAAAAATCTGCGTTTCGTCAAAATTTTTTTCTAAATCTAGGGTATAGAAAATGACAGGCGGTGGTTTAATGCAGCTCGTTGCTTATGGCGCTCAAGATGTCTACCTAACTGGTAACCCCCAGATCACCTTCTTCAAGCAGGTGTATCGCCGTCACACTAACTTCGCCATGGAGTCCATTGAGAACCCTTTCAATGGATCCCCTGGCTTTGGCAAGCGTGTGACTTGCACCATTCAGCGCAATGGTGATTTAATCCACCGCATCTACCTCCAGGCCACTCTCCCTCGTGTGACCCTCCAGACTGGTGACGGCTCTGGTGCTCAGTTCCGCTGGCTCAACTGGGTTGGTCACAACCTAGTGAAGTCCGTTGAGCTCGAAATCGGTGGCCAGCGCATCGACAAGCACTATGGCATCTGGCTCCACATCTGGAATGAGCTCACCCAAGAGGCTGGCAAGCAGGGTGGCTACGCCAAGATGGTTGGCAACGTCCCCCAGCTGACCAACTTACTCGTCCAGGGAGGTGAGGGCTGCGATGACGACTGCGGTCCCGCTGGTCCTGATGGCCCCAATACATCTAATGAGGTCATCAACTGCGCCCCTGACTACACCCTGTACATTCCCCTCCAGTTCTGGTTCTGCCGCAACCCTGGCCTTGCTCTCCCTCTGATTGCGCTCCAATACCACGAGGTCCGTATTAATCTTGAGTTCAACGACCTCCGCAATCTCTGCTTCGACATTAGCCCCCAGCTCACCAACACCCACACTATCCGTGACCGTGTTAACAACGCCAATCTCCAGGCCGCCTCTCTCTATGTCGACTACATCTACCTCGACACCGACGAGCGCCGCAAGTTCGCCCAGGTCTCCCACGAGTACCTCATTGAGACTCTGCAGTTCACTGGTGCTGAGTCTATTACCAGCTCTTCCAACAAGCTCAAGCTCAACTTTAACCACCCTTGTAAGGAACTCATCTGGGTTGTCCAGCGCGACTCCTACGTGTCTTGCGATGACACCGTCATCAACCCCTGGAAGGGCCAGCAGCCTTTCAACTTCTCTGACTGGTGGGACCGCTCCGTTCTCGAGTCTGGCTACTCCGTCACCCGCGTCGAGGGCATGGCCGGCAAGAACCCTGTCGTCACCGCGCTCTTACAGCTCAACGGTCACGACCGCTTCCAGGTACGCGAGGGCCGCTATTTCAACGAGGTCCAGCCTTACCAGCACCACACCAACGTGCCCGCTGTCGGCATCAATGTGTATTCCTTCGCTCTCCAGCCCGAGACCCACCAGCCTACTGGCACATGCAATTTATCCCGCATTGATAACACCACTCTGCTGCTGACCGTTTCCAACAACGCCGTTGGCACCACAACCTCCGCCCAGGTGTATGTGTTCGCGACTAACTACAATGTGCTCCGCGTGATGAGCGGTATGGGTGGTTTATCTTATAGCAACTAAACAATTTTATGATATTAATATGTCATAAAAAGTTCTATAAAATTGGCTGCCAATAGTAATTCAAAAAAAGAATTGCTAGTTTAATAACACTTGATATTTTGTTGGAAAATATCTTGAAGCAACACTGTCAAATTGCGGGAAACTCCTGTCAATTCATAACTACCGCTCTGGGGTCGAAAGATCTGCCCAGTTGCACCAAGGGGAAAACTCGTGGGTATGGTAAGAAGGTTATGACTAAGGACAATCCGCAGCCAAGTTCTAAGGTTGAAAAACTACGAATGCTGTTCAGAGACTTAATGTCAGTGGTCTGGTATGAAAATACTGGAATAAGATAAAGTCCGTCCCCACAGAGATGTGGATTACCAGAGGAATCAAATATACTTGTTATTGTGTATTTGAGGAGAGCTGGTAGAATTCTTGGTTGATTCCATCGCCAAGAATGGGAGGCATGCTTGCCTACTCCAACTAAGCACTTTGTTTGTGTTTGGTTATATATATTAAAAATAAAAATACAAAATAATTAAAAAATTAAAAAAGGATTAACCCGGCTGGGTGAAAGTCTAAAGGTTAATTGTGAACTTCTATTAGAATGTCACAAGTAATCAAGTGTATCCATTGTAGTAAAACATATGAGCCTTATACAAATGGTAAAGGAAATATTTCTAAAATTTGCCCAACTTGTAGAATAGTTCAACAAGCAGCAGAAGCAAGGAGACCTGCTAGAGTAAGAAACTATCAAGCAGAAGCAAAAAGGAATATTGAAAATGTTTGGAAATCATTTCTTACAAAATCCGTTGAAAAAAGAAAAAAAGAATGTACTATAACAAAAGAACAATATTTTGAATTAATTCAGAAACCTTGCTCTTACTGTAATTATTACAATGAAGATGAAATTAATGGAATTGATAGAGTTGATAATACGAAAGGATATATATTAGATAATTGTATTCCTTGCTGTAAGCACTGTAATCGTATGAAACATATATTACATCCAGTATTCTTTATTGGAAAATCAAAACTTATTACGAAATTTCAAGAAACAAATTTAGAAAATAAAGATTTCTATAATAAATGGAAAATCTACGTTCATAAAATTCCAACTCATTATATTTATTTAAAACGTATGACACAAGAAAGAAGAAATATAGATTTTAATTTAACAAAAGAACAATATGAAGAACTTATTTATAAGCCATGCTATTTATGCGGATTTAAAAATATTGTAGGAAATGGTTTAGATAGACAAGATACTTCTAAAGGATATAGCATTGATAATGTATTAACTTGTTGCTCTACATGTAATATGATGAAAGCATATTATAATAAAGATGATTTCATAAAACAAATGAAGAAAATTAGTGATTTTAAAGAATCCTACCCTGTTGAATGGGATTCTATTATATGTAATGGATTTCATATGGGTGCTGCAAAATCCGATGAAGTAAAAGAAAATAAAGATAAACAATGGAGATCAGTAAGCATTTACAAAGCAGTAAAATCAGATTGTTTAGAAGAATTTAAAAAGAAAACTCTTGAAAGTACAAAATGGTCTGAAGAAGAATATAATAATTCTACGAAAGAATTATTTGAAAAAGTAAAAGTTTCGAATCTAGAAGATGTTGAAAATGGTTTAAAAAAGTTGGTAACAGATATTCATTATTTACGATTAAAGAATAAATAACCCATATGTAGGATGAAAAAGAATATTAAAAAAGGTGGAGTAGAAAATCCACCAATTGCATCTCCAACACCAAGACCCAGTCCAGCACCAGCACTAGCAGTAAATCCAAGTCCAACACCAAGACCAAGTCCAAATGCGGCACCAAGACCAAGTGCGGCACCAAGACCAAGTGCGGCACCAGTTACAGCCTCAGTAATCCCTATTACTGGCCCACAAGGTGTTCCCGGTGTTCAAGGACCACAAGGACCAAAAGGTGATATCGGACAACAAGGTAATCCTGGTGTTCAAGGAGCAAGAGGTCCTACTGGATTAACTGGACCAACAGGTGCTACTGGATTAACTGGACCAATAGGTCCTACTGGATTAACTGGACCAACAGGTCCTACTGGATTAACTGGACCAATAGGTCCTACTGGATTAACTGGACCAACTGGAGCGACAGGTCCAGCAGGGACTAACGGCTCTAATGGGCTACAAGGTCCACCTGGCGATAAAGGAGAAACGGGACCACAAGGATTACAAGGCTCTCAAGGTGCGGCAGGTAGAGATGGTTCTATTGGACCTCAAGGACCAAAAGGGGATAAAGGTGATACAGGTCTTCAAGGTGCTGTAGGTCCTGCTGGACCTCAAGGAATTCAGGGACCCCCTGGTGATGGGACGGGTGGAAATATAAATTTGAATGATTTTGTTAGACATCAAGATTTATCATCTCTTATTATGGCTAACGATGGAATTGTTAGACATGATGAATTCACAAATACTATAAACATGCTTTCTAATAATTTTGTTACTAGGCCTGAATCAGAAATTAGATTAAATACTGCTATAGCTATGATTGGTAATAATTTTTATAGTAAGTCTCAATCAGATGCTAGATATGCACCAACTGCAGTATTAGGCACTTATGTGACACGTAATGAGTTATTTGCTTCTATTGAACAATTAAGGGCCCAAATTTTTAATTTAGAACATATGGTCAATGCACGTTATACAGGTGGTAAAAAATTAACAAAAAAGAAAAAAACGAAAGCAAAAAAAGCAGCAAAAACTCTTAAAGTAGAACTTTAACAAATCCCCGCAGTTTCACAAGACATCAAATACATTCCAACTAAACTCAATAATACTCCAGCCATTTTTCTATGAGATATTTTTTCTTTAAAATATGTTAATCCACTGCCTGTCACTAATATATCACTAATCAAATCCCACAATAGATTCATAACAATCATTGTTTCAAATCGGAGTGATTGTAAAAATATCCAAGGTTGTAGTGCATACACAAATGTGGGAATCACCATCCACCAAATATTTTTAATAGCACCAGTACTGATTGATTTTATTATGCCAAGCATAAAAACATCAATAGATGCCATAAGAGTCCCATAAATTAAAGGAGCAAATGTTCCCATCTAATAAAATTGAATTTAAAAACCTGTTTATATATATATATATATAAATGTTGAAGTCTTTTATTTGTCTTCTTAGTATTATCGGCACAAATGCCTATGGTACAATTACACCTAGTTCTTCTCGCACCTCTACGTCAAGTAGTTCACAAACCGGCTCAGCAAGTCCTTCTTTTACTAGTTCTGTAAAACCATCATATAGTTCTGAATCAACGGTTACTAGTTCTCTAACATCGACTTCTTTACCTACTATACCTTTTACCTACTCATCTACAATGTCTTTTACTTCTTATCCTACATTCTCTTTTACTTCTTCTCCGACATTATCTCTTAGTTCTTCCGTAACACCTAGTCGCAGTAAATCTAAGAGTATCTCACGTTCAAGAACACGTTCTCGTAGTGTATCACGTACACCATCAAGAACTAAGTCAGTTGCGACATACAGTCGCACAAAGTCGCGGAGCCGTTCACGCAAGGGCCGCAAAGTTTAAAAATTGATTTTATTTATCAAATATTTTTTGTAATACAAAAATGTTTGATAAACAACTATTGATTCTTCCAATTATTTACAGATTATATGAAGAGTATTCATCTATTTTCTACACATTACTTCTAAAGATTATTTCATTTGGCTACTTGAAACCAAAAAGACTAACAGATGATGAGATTAAATCTCTAAAAATCTATTTTCAAATGGGAACAAATGAATGTATGTTCGATGGACCAATCTTTGGTAAGTGGTTTTGTGGATGGTATGATAGTGATACACGTAACAATATTATGTGGTTTCTAGGAACTCCACCGAATATTGATATTTATAAGGATAATAATGAAGATAAAGATATTACTGATAAATTTATGTTGAAACGCTACATTATTGGAACACCACCAAGTATAAGTAAGACACATAGTTTTAATGATACTTCATATTGTATTCCAGTTCCTTCATCAAAACGTTGTAAACCATATGAGTGGCAACAAAATATTGTAGAGCAGATTCAAAGTGATTCAAAGATTATTTTAATAACTGGTCCTCCAGGATGCGGAAAGTCAAGTATTGCAGAAATTATAGGAACTAGTTATTTGGATAAGATGCATGTAAATGTTTACGAATTTAATCCTTTTGGTTCAGATACTTCCAATAGTCATTTCAAGATTATGAAAGAAAATATTGATGAGAAAGTAAAAGTGATTGTATTCGTTTTAGATGAAATTGATTGTATGCTTGAGAAATTGTACTCTACCAGTTACGCAGCCCAACAAAATAGAACTGGTTCTCATTTTACAATTGGTGGAGGAAAGTGTGAGTGGAACAGATTAATGGATGATTTGGCAAGACCTATTGACAAACTTCAGATTATTACTGTTCTTACAAGTAATCGAACAAAGGAAGATATTACCAAAAACATTCTTGGTGGTGATGATTCATTGCTGCGTAACTACAGGATTCATATTACAAAGGACTTGTTTTAGTTATTGGATCGGGGGGTACGATTCTTTTTACGAGTCCTTCTAGGATGTGGGGTGTTACGACGCCCTTTCTTACCTCTATAGCGTATTTTATCTGTACGCCCTCTTTTAGGTGTACTACCTCTTTTAGGTGTACTACCTCTTTTAGGGCTAGGAGATGTAAGAGGGCTAATAGTTGTTCCTTGCTCAAGCCATTTGTTCCTTGCTTCTCTGGTACCTATAGGAGGCGAATCCATACTATCTATATAATAAATAGTTTTTGATATATATCAATATCAAAAACCACCCCCAGTAGGGTTCGAACCTACGGCCTTCGCCTTAGAAGGGCGATCTTCTATCCACTGAAATATGGGGGTAGAAGGATTTCTCCTAAGTTATATATTTACATTGTTTTAAGTATTTTTTCTGGTTTTTTCTTAATTATTATTACGGGGTTCAAGTTCCGCCAAAATTTTTTTTCTATAATTAGATACACTCTTAGGAGAACTCTGATTTAATTTTAATTTTTCAATGATTTCTCTTTCTTCTGCATTTTCTGCATTTCTTTCTTTTTGAGTCATTTTTGCGCGTCTTTCTTTATATTGATTCATGTAATTTTCATTACCTAGAGATTCACGGGATTCTACATTTGCATCAGTATTTCGAAATGTTATTTTATTATTTCCTTTAAAATTTACATGATGTGGTACTGGTAAACGTCTACTACCAGTTCCTCTACGCAACTTTCTTCTAGTTCTATTTCCATTATTTCCGTTATTTCCATTATTACGCACCGTAGTATTTCTCTTACCATGTACTGAGTTTAAATTTGGTGGCATCTATTTATTAGATTTATTTTTATTTCATTTCGACTTACTTAATACACCAACTATTTTTCTTATAGATTCTGTATGGTTTCTAATTCTTTTTGTTTTTATTACTTTCCGCACTATTTATATAATATAGAAGTAATTCATTTCTATTATTTACATAAGCATTTTTTAATACTATAATATAATATTAAAAAATACCAATTACGGGGCTCGAACCCGTGACATTCGGCTTAAAAGGCCGACGCTCTACCTAGCTGAGCTAAACCGGTAAATAGCTTTGCTTCGTTTCGATCGAAGGTCCTTGAGGTTATGGGCCTCACGCGCTACCTCTGCGCCACAAAGCTACAATGGTGTGTTTTTATGGAAACACACCGAAAACCATTTTCCGATACCGGGAATCGAACCCGGGTCGAGGCTGTGAAAGAGCCCTATGCTAAACCGCTACACCATATCGGATGTGCATCCAGCGGGAATCGAACCCGCGTTACAACCTTGGAAGAGTTGCATTCTACCACTGAACTATGGATGCATATAGGTCCCTCCCAGAATCGAACTGGGCTTACTTGGTTCAAAGCCAAATGTACTAACCGATATACTAAGGGACCAGAGGTTTTGCCATCGCCTAAATTATATAATAAATCCTTTTTTAAGTAATTATTATAAAATATTTGAAAATATTAGATATGGATAAGTTTTTAAAACAAGTTCTAAAAAAACCTTTATCCAAAAAAGAAATAATAGAAAAAAGAGAAAAAGTATTGAAATCTATAAAAGAAGAAACAATTACAAAAACTACAATACGTAAATTAGTAAAATCTATAAATAAAGAATTTTTTCAGAATTTATTAGAACTTCCAAAAATAAAAGAAGGATATATAATTGAAAATCAATCAGTTATGGCATTTTATGTAGTTGAGCAAAACACTGTTTATGTGAATTTTAATGCAATAAATCAAACAAAAGATATGTTACATAAATTTTCTAAATTAAATATACAAAATCAAAATCTTAACTTAGATATTCAAGATAATATAATACAAGGAGTAACATATGTATTAGAGCATGAATTATGTCATTTAGCAATACACAAATATTTACCTAGCATATCTACTTCAGAAATAAATCATGGCCCAACCTTTAGAAAATTAGTTAACCATTTATTCGGCCATAACTGGGGAGATTTTGCTTTTGTTCACATTGGTCAGTATATACAAAGTAGATTTAATAAGAAAAAATTTTTTAAATTATTAAATAATGAAGACGATTTTGATGATGAATATAGAGAAGAAGTATATAAAAGATTATGGAAAGCAACAACATTAAAAAATTTTTCTAAATTATTTTTTACGAAAAATAAAACAAGAAAAAATAAAAGGTTAGAGTAATGCAAGCAAGTCAATTGACAGCAATCAATAATGCAAAAATTCTTTTAGAACAATGTGGTTGTTTTAGAGGACCGCCAGGGCCAACAGGTCCAATAGGCCCAACAGGGCCAGCAGGTAAAACATTATACTATTATTCAGACGGCATTAATACAGACCCAAATGCTGCTGGTGTAGATCCATGTGTTTACGGATTATTTATTGGCACAGATGGAGAGCTATGGAGGTCAAGTCCAGCCATTGCGATTGATGGTTCCTTTACGGCAAGTCTTCTCAATGGAACTGTAAGAACAATAGCAAAACAATCAAGTGGTAAAATTGTTGTAGGTGGAGATTTTACATTATATGATGCTACAAGTTATAATTATATTATTCGTTTTAACAATGATGGTTCTGTAGATTCATCTTTTAGCATCGGAACAGGATTTGATGGATTAGTAAGAACTATTGCAATACAAAGCGATGATAAAATATTAGTAGGTGGTGATTTTGGATTATTTAATGGTAGCACATACAGAAATATAATAAGATTAAATTCGGACGGCACAGTTGATTCTACATTTAATTCTGTTCCAGGGTTTGATGGGCCAGTGTATTCAATCGTAGTTCGTAGTGATAATAAGATTTACGTTGGAGGCGATTTTTCTTTTTACAATTCACAAGCATCACCAAAAATTATTCGTTTAACATCTGCTGGATTCTTAGATCCACTTTTTAATATCGGATTAGGATTTAATGGGCCTGTTTATACAATTTCTATACAAGCAGATGATTCATTAATGATTGGAGGCGCATTTACTGGGTATAACGGTGCTTTTACCCAAAGTCGTATTATACATTTGTTGGATGACGGAACATATGATAATACAAATTTTGTCTCAGGAACAGGTTTTAATAATTCAGTATATTTTATAAAACTTTTATCAAATTCTAACTTATTAATTGTTGGTGCTTTTACTAACTATAATGGTACATCTGTAAATTACAGCGTAGAATTATACGCAAATGGAACTATAACAAATGAATTTACAGGCGGATTCAATGCAGCAACTAGAGTTGCTAGTGTAGATTTGAGTAATAATTTTTTATTTGGTGGAGATTTTACATCTTATAATGGAAATTCAAATCAATATATTACAAGAACTGATAGCAATGGTTCTTATTTATCGGATTATCCAGTAATAACAGGTTTTAATAATTCTGTATATGATATTTATTCCGAAAGTTATAACCAATTTTTAGTAGCAGGTTCCTTTAGTACTTATGATTCTTCTACAAGTAAATATATAGTAAGATTAAAAGAAAAACCGTGTTCTTGGATTAATACTGGAACAAATATTTTAGGAAATACTTCTAATACTAGTACTTTTATATATGCATTAGTATCAACCACCAATGGTCTTGGTACAATTGGTTACATATCTACAAGTCAGCTTACATCAACAGTAAGAGGTCTTGGAACTATTGGATATATCTCAACAAGTCAGCTACAATCTACTATATCAGGATTAGGTAATTTAGGATATTTATCAACAGCCGGATCAGTGACATTAAATAATTTAACATCCACTGTTTTAGGGCTAGGAACATTTGGTTATATTTCTAGTAGTCAACTACAATCTACTGTAAATGGTTTAGGGACTGCAACAAGTGTTACTTCTACAATAATTGGTTTAGGAAATTTGGGATATATATCTTCAACACAGTTACAATCAACTGTGCGAGGATTAGGAACAGCCGGCTATGTATCTACTAGCCAACTTACATCTACATTTGTAAATTTATCTCATGCTGGATATGTATCTTCTACACAACTTGCTTCTACTGTAAGAGGATTAGGAAATGTTGGTTATATTTCTAGTAGTCAACTAACTTCTACTGTAAGAGGATTAGGAAATGTTGGTTATATTTCTAGTAGTCAACTTATTTCTACAGTAGTTGGTCTAGGAAATATTTATTTATCTTCTATTGATACATCTTTAGCATCTACAGTAAGAGGATTAGGAACTAGTGGTTATATTTCTAGTAGCCAACTTATTTCTAGTATAGCAGGAATTAATGATCTAGAGCAACCAGTAATTAATTCCACTATAACAGGGCTAGGAACTTTTGGTTATATTTCTAGTAGCCAACTTATTTCTAGTATAGCAGGAATTAATGATCTAGAGCAACCAGTAATTAATTCCACTATAACAGGGCTAGGAACTAGTGGTTATATTTCTAGTAGCCAACTTATTTCTAGTATAGCAGGAATTAATGATCTAGAGCAACCAGTAATTAATTCCACTATAACAGGGCTAGGAACTTTTGGTTATATTTCTAGTAG
>Ga0214919_10001072_pt1 | contig 45980 bp, 42 predicted proteins | sample LL1503_MetaG_FD_177994 | JGI IMG/M metagenome (GOLD analysis project Ga0214919, IMG submission 177994) | Freshwater microbial communities from Lake Lanier, Atlanta, Georgia, United States - LL-1503 | ecosystem: Environmental > Aquatic > Freshwater > Lake | place: USA: Georgia | collected... | reverse complement strand
TCTGGCCTTGATACATCACAATGACATCGTCCGCGATCTCTTCCACCACACCAAAATCGTGCGTTATAAAAAGCATCGCCATATGTCTTTTTTCTTTTAAATTGTGAAGGAGCTTTAAGATCTGTGCCTGAACTGTTACATCTAACGCGGTTGTCGGTTCATCTGCAATTAAAATGGAAGGCTCACACGCGATACTCATCGCAATCATCACTCGCTGCCTTTGTCCGCCTGAGAGTTCATCTGGGTAACTTGAAACGCGGTCTTCCGGAATGCCGACTTCTTTTAAAAGTGATACAACTTTTTTATCTAAACTTTTTTTATCTAGATCAAGATGCACACTTAATGCTTCTTTAATTTGGTCGCCAATCGATATCACAGGATTTAGGGATGTCATCGGTTCCTGAAAAATCATCGCCATCGATTTGCCGCGATAATGTCGCATCTCAGCATTCGATAGGTTAGAAATATTTTGACCCTCAAAAGAAATGTCGCCTGTTTGTTTGAGTTGCGTGGATAAAAGTTTCATGATGGAGAGTGCTGTGAGACTTTTACCGCTGCCTGATTCGCCCACAATACAGGTCGTACGACCCGGGTATAAATCAAATGAAATATCACCCACTAAAATTTTACGTGGCTCATTGATGGGAGACACTTTTAAATGTTTAACTTCAAGTATTTTTTTCATGATGCTTGTTTCAACAAGAATGCTGCTAATTCATCTAATGGAATCTTCGATTGCACGTTTTCAACTCTTAAGGATTTGATTTGTGCCACCCCTTCTTTCATTTCAGCGTCGCCTAAGATCACAGCAAATGCGGCACCACTTTTATCAGCACGTTTCATTTGTGATTTAAAGCTACTGCTACCTGAATTTAATACCACTTTTAATCCATGGCTTCGAAGTGTTTCAGATAACTTTAAGGCGAATTTTTCAGCGGCATCGCCTAAGTTCACCAAATAAATATTGGGTTCGTTTTGGATAACAACCCCCATATCTTCTAACAGTAAGATGATGCGTTCCATGCCAATACCAAAACCACATGCAGGTGTTTTATCCCCCCCTAAACGCTCAATCAAATAATCATAGCGGCCACCGCCTGCAATCGTACCTTGGCTACCCAAACGGTTAGTCACCCATTCGTATACAGTGCGATTGTAATAGTCTAACCCTCTCACCAATCGATAGTTTAATTTGAAAGCAACACCCGCTTCTTTGAGATAGCCGCACACTGATTCAAAGTGCGCTTTTGCTTCACTATTTAAATAATCGGATAGTTTCGGTGCACCTTCAATCATGGCTTGCATCGCAGGATTCTTACTATCCAAAATCCGCAATGGATTTTGATGGAGTCGCCTTTTCGCATCTTCATCTAACACATCCTGATGAATTTCAAAATAACGAATGAGCTCAGTGCGATATTTCAATCGATCTTCAGGATCACCGATTGAATTGATATGAAGTTCTACATCTTTAATATTGAGCGCTTTCCAGAGTCTTGCTAATAATAAGATTTGTTCGGCATCGATATTGGCATCATCAAACCCAAAAGCTTCAACACCCACTTGATTGAATTGGCGTTGCCTCCCTTTTTGTACATTCTCATGTCTAAACATCGGGCCTTGATACCATAGACGAATGGGGCCATTGTAAGTGAGATTGTGTTCCATGACCGCTCTTACGCATCCTGCGGTGCCTTCAGGACGAAGGGTGAGTTGATCCTCATTTAAAGGATCCACCCACGAATACATTTCTTTTTCAACGATATCAGTGTGTGTTCCCACGCTATCCACAAAAAGTGACGTGGGTTCAACTATGGGTAGGTTTATTTTTTCGTAAGCGTAAAGATTTAACGCTTCACGAATCTTATCTTCAACAAAATGCCAGAGTGGTGTCTTATCAGGTAAGACATCATAAAAACCTTTAATGCTTTGCAATTTTTTAGACATAGCCGTTATTTTAACTTTGAATAGTGCGATTCTACATAGTTCATGACAATCGCTTTAAATTCTTGCGCAATGGTGTCGCCCTTTAAAGTAACGGTCTTTTCACCATCCACAAACACGGGTGCGACTGGAATCTCCCCTGTACCAGGAAGACTAATCCCAATATTAGCAAGCTTCGATTCCCCAGGGCCATTGACCACGCAACCCATGACTGCAACTGACATATTTTCAACACCGGGATATTCATCTTTCCATTGCGGCATGGATTCACGTAAAAAAGTTTGAATCTCGAGTGCCAACTCTTGAAAATAAGTCGATGTGGTTCGACCACATCCAGGACAAGCAGTCACAAGCGGTGTAAAAGATCGAATCCCCATAGTCTGTAAAATCTCTTGAGCTACCACAACTTCATTTGTTCTGGGTTCATTTGATGTGGGGGTGAGTGATACGCGAATGGTGTCCCCTATACCCTGTTGTAAAAGAATAGCTAAAGCAGCGGTTGACGCCACAATCCCTTTCGATCCCATACCAGCTTCCGTTAAACCAAGGTGGAGTGGGTATGAAGTTCTTTTGGCTAACTCTTGATAAATAAGGATTAAATCTTGAACAATACTCACTTTACAAGAGATGATAATTTTGTTCTTTTGAAGCCCCCAAGAGACGGCTTGTTCTGCACTTTCCAAAGCTGATTGAATTAAAGCTTCACGCATCAATGCATCGGATGACAATGGATTTTTTAATTTTGCATTCTCATCCATCATCATCGCCAATTTCGCTTGATCTAGACTTCCCCAATTAACACCAATGCGTACAGGTTTATCATACGTTTTAGCAATACTGATCATCGCTTCAAATTGTTCATCACGACGGCTACCTTTTCCTACATTACCTGGATTGATACGATATTTAGCTAATAGCTTTGCACACTCAGGGTAATTTTCTAATAACTTATGACCATTAAAATGAAAATCACCCACGATAGGCACAAAACAATTTCTTTTGTGCAAACCTTCAATGATGCTTGGGATCGCATCCGCAGAAGCTTCATTATTGACAGTGACTCTGACAATTTCAGAACCGGCTTTCCATAACTCAAAAACCTGCGCTACGGTTTTTTCAACATCCGCGGTATCGGTATTGGTCATGGATTGAACCACAATCGGAGACCCACCCCCGACGGGGACGGACCCCACCATCACCTGATAAGTCGGTTTTTTAAGTAAAATTTCATTCATTTTTTATATAAATTTTTATAATTAAATCAATAACTTATTGGATTAAGTTCATTCTTTTTAGAGATCTTGTGGTCTTATCTTTCACCTGCCCTGCGAGCTGACCACAGGCCGCATCAATATCGTCCCCACGGGTTTTTCTGACTGTCACAATATAATCTTGGTTCATGAGCACTTCTTTGAATTTACGAATTTGTTCATTGGAAGAACACTTATATCCGCTATTAGGAAACGGATTAAAGGGGATCAAATTAAATTTACATGGGACATCTTTAACAATATTGAGTAAAGCTTTTGCATCCTCCACCGAATCATTAATACCATCTAACATCACATACTCAAACGTCACAAAATCTCTCGGTGCTTTTTCTAAATAACGCTGACATCCTGCCATCAATTCTTTTATCGGAAATTTTTTATTGATTGGTACAATTTCGTCTCTTAATTTATCATTCGAGGCGTGAAGCGATACCGCCAAAGCCACAGGACAATCTTCTTTTAAGCGATCCATCGCATTGACTAAGCCACTGGTAGACAGTGTGACACGACGGCGACTTAAGCCATAGGCTCTATCATCTAACATCAACTTCATGGCACTCACCACATTGTCATAATTAGCTAAGGGTTCGCCCATCCCCATCATGACGACATTACTGATAATACGTTCTGAATTCGCTAATGCGTTATAACCTTCTTGTTGGCGAACATAAAAATTAGCGAGCCATAGTTGCCCAATAATTTCAGCAGTGGTTAAATTACGATTAAAGCCTTGGCGACCGGTCGAGCAAAATGTACATTCAAGTGCGCATCCGACTTGGGATGAAATACATAAAGTACCTCGATCATCTTCCGGAATAAAAACGGTTTCAATACCGTTATTTTGACCTACATCAAATAGCCATTTACGTGTGCCATCATCTGAAATCGCATCACTCATCACAGATGGAAATTCAATGGTGGTTTTGTCTTTTAATACATCACGAAATACTTTAGAAATATCTGTCATCTCATTGAAATCAATGAGATTTTCTTGATAAATCCAATGCATTAATTGCTTGGCTCGATAAGGCTTTTCACCGAACGTTTCAATATATGAAACGAGGTGCTCGTAGTCCAAATCGAGCAAGTTAGTCATTTAAAAATTAACCGAAGAAGTATTTAATTTCGATTTTTGCGTTGTCCAAGGAATCCGATCCGTGCACTGCATTGGCATCAATACTCTCCGCAAAGTCAGCACGAATGGTTCCGGGCGCAGCTTCTTTAGGATTAGTCGCTCCCATCAAATCACGGTGTTTTAAAACCGCATTCTCACCTTCTAAAGCTTGGATCATGACAGGACCTGAAATCATAAAACTCACAAGATCTTTAAAGAAAGGACGGTCTTTATGCACCGCATAAAAGCCTTCGGCTTCTGCTTGAGATAAGTGTGTCATTTTAGCTTTGATAATTTTTAAGCCTGCGTTTTCAAAACGTGCATAGATTTGACCGATCACGTTTTTTTTAACAGCATCAGGTTTAATAATCGATAAGGTTTGTTCAATTGCCATTGTTTCATACTCCTGTTGAGATTTAATACCGTTGAAAAGACTGATAAAATAACATTTTTGAGAGTATTAATAAATAACAATTCACTATGCAGCCCACTTATTTAACCGCCGCCATGTACCATTTTGTGAGTCTTCCTCATTTTGAAAATCTTCGTGAACCCTTATTACAGTTTTGTGTAGCACGTGATATCAAAGGCACTCTTCTCTTAGCGAGTGAGGGTATCAACGGCACTGTCGCAGGCTCAGAAAAATCCATTCTTGAGCTACTCAACTATTTAAAAACAGATCCACTTTTTGAAGGCAACTTTAAAGGTCTGGGTCATAAAGAATCCTGGTCAGATAAACATCCCTTCTATCGCATGAAAGTGAAACTCAAAAAAGAGATTGTGACTTTAGGCGTACCTGGTGTATCGCCTACCAAAATGGTGGGCACCTATGTGAAGCCTCAAGATTGGAACGCTATTATCTCTGACCCTGAAGTGGTTTTGATTGATACACGGAATGATTACGAATATGCGATTGGGTCTTTTAAAAATGCGATTAATCCAAAAACAAATACATTCCGCGAATTTCCAGAGTACGTCAAAACGCATTTTGATCCCAAAAAACATAAAAAGGTCGCGATGTTTTGTACCGGTGGTATCCGTTGCGAAAAAGCCTCTTCCTACATGATGTCGGAAGGCTTTGATGAGGTATACCATCTAGAAGGCGGTATACTGAAATACTTAGAAGAAATAAAGCCAGAGAATAGTCTATGGCAAGGCGAGTGCTTTGTATTTGATCAACGTGTCGCTATTAAGCATGGTCTAGAAGTGGGTGAATATGATCAATGTTACGCATGCCGCTATCCTTTATCATCTGAGGACATGCACAGCGAGCAATATACGCCGGGTATCTCCTGCCCTCATTGCTTTAATACACACACCCCGGAAAAATTAAAAAGCCTCACTGAAAGACAAAAACAAGTGATTCTAGCAAAAGAGAGGGGGGAATCGCACTTAGGGGCAAAACTGACTAACTAGTTTTTAATTAACCGGTTAATTTTTGCATGAATAAAAGGGAAATGTTTTCCAAATAAGTTATGTAATAGGAATTTGATAATCATTAAAACGAAAGTTAAAGTTATGGCTTCAAATCCTTGGCCTCTTAGTTTCATAATTTTAATTTGCTCTTTTAATTGCAAAGATGTCTTATTAAAATTCAAATAATTTCCACTCAATCCTCCGAGCTCAAATTTACATAATTCAAGATTATAAAAAATAGGTTTTGAATATTTTTTCAAAATTGTATAAATCAAAAAACTGTCCGATTGAATCTGAAAATCTAAAGAATATTTCAATTGGTACTTATTGCTAACTTTAAAGATTATTGATTGATGGACTGGTGTATGAGACATAATCCACTCTTGAAAGGCTTTTGTGCTCATAATATTATTAGGCGGCATAAAATACGAAGTATTTTTATATACATTTTTCGATCTAAAAAATGCTAAAGTTTCTTTTCTTTTAAGAAAATCATGTAAATAATTACTAAAAAGCATGACATTTATATGGTTAGATAATTCATCTCCAGCGTTAAGATAAATAATAAGGTCATTATTCTTAAAATTTTTGGAAGCTATATTCATTGCATCAAAGATCCCTCTATCTTTGCATGACCTAAAAAATAAAAGGTAATTAGAGGACTTTTTATAGCGTTTGAATTTATTAATGTAAGATTTGGTATTGTCCTTAGAATTCCCATCTTGAATATGATGTAAAAAATTTATATTTGGATTGCAATTAGCAATATATAAAACTGAATTAATTGTTTTTTTTAATGATTCAGAATCATCTTTCGTCACAGTTACAATATTTAGATTAATTTGCATCAATATGCTAGTAAGAAATTAAAGACTTATAAACAGATAAGGTTTTTTTTGCACACTCAATACTATTAAATTTTAATAGTTGCTGCTTGGCAATTAATTTTAATGATCGAATTAAATTATCTGAATAAACTAATTGTTCTATTTTTTGACAAATATCATCTGAACTATTGGGGTCAAAATATAATGCTGCATCTCCAGCAACTTCAGGAATTGAACTTGCATTGCTTGCTATAATAGGGGAATTAAATGCCATTGCCTCTAACAAGGGGAATCCAAAACCTTCATATAGCGAAGGGTAAATAAAAGCTCTAGATTGAGAATAATAAAAACTTAATTCAGCATCGCTGCCACTCACATATCTTACTTGGGTATCTCTAAAACCCAAAGATTTAATATTGAAAATTTCTGCTGCAGAAAACTTACCACCACCAAAACATAAAATATCAAAATCCTGCATTAAACTTCTAGACGCAGAAAATCCTTTCAAGAATTTATTAAAATTCTTGTATCCTGATCTATGGCCTACGAATAAAAGAAATGGTTTTAGCTTATTAATTTCAGATAAAGATGAAATGCTATCATCAGCAGTTAAAGATTTATACCCGTGGTGAATAACAGAAATATTATTTTCATTCAAATTATATAAACTCATTAAATCATTTTTAGTGTTATTAGAAATGCAAATAATATGATCAGCTCTTTTAATTGCATTTTTTTTCCAAGCTCTAGAATTATCAAATCTTGAAAACATTTCCGGAAATAATTCGTGTGTCATATCATGGATAGTTATAACTTTTTTTACTTTTGATTTATTTTTTTTAAAAATAGAGTAATAAGTCTCATGCAAAATGTCGGGATTCCATTTATTTATCTTGCGACTAGTAATATTATGATTTAAAAATTGAAAAGCTCTTGCAGATTTAGGCGGATAAAATGGGAGCTGCAGCCCAGAAACTAATTTCTCTGGTAAATTTAAAAGATAATGATTTCGATGTAATCCAGCAAAAATTTTAACATCTTCATTTAAGTCATTTAAATCTAATGCCAGATTTTTAAAGTACCTAGAAATTCCACCGAAGGCCTGCCAGCAAAAAATTTGATGGTCATACGCTATTTTCAAATAAAATCCTAATTTATATGGTAATTTGAATGCTTCAAATGACTTATAGTTTCGCTAATTGCTTTATTTATGTCTCCTTGAAAATTAAAATTTGTTGACTTAAATAAATCAGCAGATACTTCATAAGAAAGTTGATTCATAATTTTGCTATCAACAAAAGAAATTTTAATGTCAGGAATATTTTCCTTAATTGTTTCAATCACATCTCGAACAGTTAAATTGTGAGTCAAAATGTTATAAGTTGAACCATTAAATAAGTCATTATTGATAATATGAGTAATTGCTCTAGCAGCATCATTGAGATCTAAATAAGGCCTTTTTTGGTCATAAGCAGTCGACCAAACAGTGATAGGCTGACCCATCAACGCTTGCCAACAAAATTTATTAACGGCAGTATGAAATCTTATACCTGGGGAAAAGCCGAATATAGTTCCAAATCGGCATATTACTGTTTTTAAAGAGGATGTCATTACAAGCTCTTTGACAAATTTTTCTTCTTTAAGTTTTGTAAGAGCATAAGGACTTTGGGGTTTAAGATCTTTAGCTAAACAATTTTCGTCAACCAATTTATTTTGAGATCCATAAACGCTTGTTGATGATAGTATTATTAATCGAGAATTAGCATTAACGCATGCTTTAGCAATGTTAACTGTCGCATTATAATTATTAGATTCTACCTCATCTGCCTTTTCAAAACTAGCAGCAGCATCTGTAATTGCAGCCAAATGAATTACTACATTAGAATCCTTAATTAGATTTGTAAGATTAATTTTATTTACATCACCTTCAACAAAATAGTATTTTCCAGGCCGATCAGATGGTAAGTCGAATAATGAAGCGAATCTTTGAGTTAAGAGATTATCTACCATAACTATTTCTGATTCAGGAAAATATCGCGCTAAATATCTTACTAAATATGATCCTATGTGACCAAGAGCTCCAGTAATCAAAATTTTCATAACGTAATCAAATATTTCTTTTTTTAATTATAAAACGGTTTGAATAAACCTTATAGTCATCATAGTTCCTAATATAATCCTTAGAGTCATATGCTTGATCGCATATTACAGCAAGCACCGAATTATTAAATAAATATTTTTGAGAGGCCCAAATACCTGGAGGAATAAGCAATCCAACATTTTTTTGCTTTAAAAAAAATGACTTGGTTTTATTCCCATCAGTACAATCAATTTGCACTTCACCATTTAAACAAATTAGAAATTGAGAACATTTTTTATGTGCATGCTTTCCGCGGATATCATTTTTTTTTGCTGTAACAAAAAAGATGCGCCTAATTTTGAATGGAATTTTATCTGGTGGCTCAATAACAAAAAGTGAACCATTAGTGGTTATGTTTACAGGAAACTTTATAAATTTAATTTTTTTTAAGGTCATTAGCTATTTTTTTTAAAAATTTATTGACATAAGAAAAATTATTTATTTGTGGCTTTAACTAAAAGCATAGGATTTCTATCTTCCTTCCATAAGAAATCTGTAATCTCAATATTATCAAAATTAAGTTTTTTAAGAATTGCTATAACCTTTGGTCTTGTATACGCATTTTTATGAAATTGACCTTCACTATTTTGAGGGCCAAATATACTTGCAAGCAAATAACCCCAGCGATTATCAGCATTATAACTGTAAGTTCCAAACCAATGTTGTTTTGAAATAGCCTCTTTATCATCTCTAAAAAAATCTTGCCAATCATCTTTTGCTGAAATCCAATCATTTACAGTTTTCTCAAAATCAGGCACGGAAAATATCAATTTACCTCCAACTTTTAAAACACGTTTCATTTCATAAAAGAAAAGTTTTTCTTGTAAAAAAGATAAATGCTCAAGCATGGATTCAGACCTTATTTCATCAACACTATTATCACCAAAAGGTAAATTAAAAATATCATATTGGTATATCTCTATATTTTCAGAAAGCACTAATCCTGGATACCGGCTTAAAATCTCTTCTTTAGAATCTAAATCAATATTAATGTATCCTTCTAATGGCCTGCTTGCACACCCAAGATTTAAACGAACAGTATCCTTCATATTTGACCTTTTATGTTACTGAATTTTAAAAATGTATTCTCTATTCCGTCTTTAAGGCTTATAGTTGGTTTATATCCTGTTATCAAAGAGAAAATACTGCAATCATTTCGGAAAGATCGCATTTCAAATGAATCTAAATTATCTTTAATAAGAATTTTGCTTAAATTAATGTTTTGATATTTTTTTGCAATTTGAAATAAAAATTTTGAAATTTCATCGTAACAAGAACTTTCATCAGAACCAACATAGTAGTAATTATTGTCATGAAGCTTATCAATGAACTTAGCCGCATAAATTAGTGACCTTGCAGCATCTGTAACATGCAAAAAATTACGTTCGCATTTGCTATTTTTATATAAATAGATACTTTGAAATTCCACTACGTCAGCTATCATTTTATTAAGGGACGAATTACTGATTTTTTTAATATTTCTCGGCTCACCAAATAGATTAGGGAGTCTTAGGCATAATGTTTTAACACTGCTATTGCGATTAAAATAATTTAAATATTTTTCTGCCAAAAATTTATGGAGACTCCATATTGATTTAGGATCGTCTTTTTCGATATTCCCAGAACTTGTAAAGATAATTTTTGGTGGCTTAAGAAGTTTTCTTGAAGCTTCTAACAAATTTACTACGCACATAAAATTTAAATTAAAGTCCTGAGTTTGATTAAAATTTTTCTTATCGTACTCTAACCCTGCTAGATGAAAAATATAATCTGCGCCTTCAATAAGATCTTCCCATAGATTAGGGTTTGATAAATCACCTTTAAAAATTTTAATATTTTTATGTTTTTTTAAAAACTCATTTTTATTGTCTCTCGATAAAACTGTTATATCAAGCAATCCTGAATTAATCTCATCAAGAAAAGTGGACCCTAAGAAACCAGTAGCTCCTGTAACTATAATTTTTTTGTTTTCAAAAAATTTTTGCATTGAGATATAAAAAATTTATAATAATATTTTAATATTTGGTAATTCTGAGGCTTCTAATTCGTTAATTTTAAGAAAATTTTGATCTCTTTTATTTATTATTGGATCTCTAATAGGCCAATTTATATTGATCGTTTTATCGTTCCAAATAAACCCATTTTCATCTGTTGCGTCATAAATTCTACTAACCTTATAGTGTAAGTCTGCGCTCTCACTTAATACACAAAAACCGTGAGCAAATCCTGGTGGCATATATATTTGCTGATAAAAATCAGTTGCATTTGCGCTCAAATAAAACCCATCCCACTCCATAAATGTTTTTGAGTTTTTCCTGAGATCAACAACAACATCAAAAACTTCTCCGCTTATCATAGTTACGAGCTGTGCTTGAGGTTTCTTAATTTGAAAGTGCATACCTCGAAGAACATTTTTTTTTGAACTAGATTGATTATCTTGAACAAATTTATTACTGACCCCTAAGTTATTATAATGGGCTTCATTAAATGTTTCTCTAAAAAATCCTCTAGCATCTTTAAAAGTATCTAACTTTATAGCAAAAACACCTTCTAATTTTGAATTAATTAACTCCATGAAATTTATAATTTTGGGTTAAAAATATTTATAACAGAAATTACCTTTTTAACATCTGATATTTTCAGCTCAGGAAATATAGGTAGTGATAAAACTTCTTTAGCAAGAAGCTCGGTTACTTTCAAATCTGCAGGTATTTTAATTTTATTTTTATATGCTTTTTGAAGATGAATAGGAACTGGATAGTGTATCCCAGTAGAAATGCCATTTTTTTCTAAATGCTTTTTTAACTGATCTCTAAACTTAGTTCTAATTACAAAGAGATGAAATACAGGATCTGCTTTTTCTCTTACAGAGGGCAGAATTATATGTGAATTTTTTATGCCTTCGATGTATATGGAAGCAATTTTCTTTCGTTTTAAATTATCTTTATCTAAATATTTTAGTTTAATTCTTAATATCGCAGCCTGAATTTCATCAAGCCTTGAATTTCTGCCCTTTATTTCACTTATGTATCTGTTTTTCCATCCATATTCTCTTAGTTTATGAATTTTTTTACTCAACAATATATTATTAGTTGCTATCAAACCGGCATCTCCGAGAGCGCCCAAATTTTTAGTTGGATAACAGCTAAAACAAGATATTATTCCAAAAGTTCCTAATTTTTTCTCGTTCCATAGACCGCCATGAGCTTGAGATACATCTTCAATTAAAAATACTTTATTTAATTTACAAAAAGCTGAGATTTTATCTAAGTCGACAGATTGTCCATAAAGGTGAACTGCTATTATTGCTTTTGTATTTGGATTTATAGCTTTATTTAACTTGGAGACGTCTAAAGTAAAAAAGTTTTTATCCACATCAATTAAAACTGGTTTAGCCCCGGTAGCTTCAATCGCTGCGACGGTTGCAACGGCAGTATGTGATACAGTAATAACCTCATCACCTTGACCAATATTCAAAGCACGAAGAGCAATTTCTATAGCATCCGTTCCATTGGCAACACCTATGACAGATTTAATGTTTAAATAATCTGCAAATTCCTTCTCTAGCGAAGAAACCTCTTTCCCAAGTATGTATTGATTACCTCTTAGAACTTTAAGAACTGCTAACTCAATTTTATTTTTATACGAGTGAAATTGAGCTGATGGATTTGCAAAGCTTATCATTATAAAAACTTAACCTCTGGAACATGCACAATCCATTTACCACCCAACGAATAAAAATTCTTTTCTTTCTCTAAGATCTCATCAGCATGATTCCAGGCAAAAAGAAAAGCAAATTTAGGTGGGTTATTTTTAAACTCTTCATAAGGCACTATAGGAATATGCATTCCTGGCGATAACTTACCCTGCTTGATAGGCGTCGTGTCACATATATAATCTATCAAATCGGGGCCTATATTACAAAAATTCAGTATAGTTGTACTTTTTGACGTTGCAGCGTATCCCACAACTTTGTTACCTTCATCTTTAAGTTTTTGAAGTAGATTGATTAATTTAAGTTTAGAACTTTCAATGTTAACTCTAAATTGATGGAATGTTTCGATTCGATCTAAACCTTGCAAGCGCTCTTTTTTAATAATTTCGTCAACACTCTTATTAATAGGATAAGCTCCTTTATGCGCTAAAGTATAACGCATTGAACCACCATGTGTTTTTTGAGCTTCTACGTCAATTAAATCCATATCACATAACCCAAACAAAAATTGAATAGATAGCGCAGAAAATAAAAACACATGTTCATCATAAATTTGATCGTAAGAAGTTTTAGATATAATATCTCCTAAGTAAGGATCTTCGAAGATACAAACCCCTTTTGCTTTAATTAGCCTCTTAATGCCCTTAACAACATCTAGAATATTAGGGATATGGCACATTACATTAGCAGCAAAAAAAAGGTCAGCCTTTCCATTTTCGTCAACAATTTTTTTAGCTAATTTTTCAGTAAAAAATTCTGAGCACGTTTTTACTCCATTCTTGGAAGCTTCTTTTGCAACATTAAGCGACGGCTCAATACCTAAGTGCCTGAAACCATTATTCGAAAAATTTTTAAGTAAAATTCCATCATTACATCCCAATTCGACTATAAATGGGTCATCTTTGGCTATATATTTTGATTGAATTATTTGGCGGTAGAAATTTTTAAAATGTTCAATCATAAAATTCGAAGTGCTTGAATAAAAAGCATAATGGTCATGAAACATTTTTTCAGGGTCAGGCTGATTAATAAGCTGAAGCATCATGCTTTCTTCAGAATAACCTATCTCCATCTTGAAAAAATATTCGTCTTTAATATCAACCTCTTCAATAAAGCCATTTCCAAGCGGTTGCATACCAAAGTCAACAACCTTAGTTAATGGTAGGTTACAAATTCTGCATAGGGCATTTGACATATAAAATCCTAAGATATTTTTACATTTAAAATGTATTGATTACGAATGAATTATTTTTTGCGTACAAAAAAAACTAAAACATAATTTAATCATAACTTATTGTTAATTATACACTTTTTTAAGAAAACAAAAAAATTTAACATCATTTTTTTTAAGAGAAAAATAAGTAAAAATAACAAAAGTTTTAATTTGAATTTAAATATTAGCCGTGGAAAATTGAATTCAAATTGGATTTGAAGAAATTTTTTTATTTTTTCAATGCAACTGATCTTATTGTCTTTTTCTAAAACAGACCATTGATTTATAGAGAACCATTGAATGAAATTGGCAACAATTTTATTTTTCTGTGATCTACAAACTCGAAACATAAGACTATTCAAATGTTTCAAAAAATCAATTTCCGCTGATACATAGGCAGTAATATTACTTGAATTATATGATAAAGATTCAGGATGAGTTCTTAATAAAACCAATGGCTCGTCAAGCCAAAGAATAATACCTTGCCTAGCTAAATAAATAGGCAGTAAAGTGTCGGAATAAGGTGAAAAAGAGTTTCCAAGCTTTAAAATACCTCCACATCTTCTTAAACAATCGGTATTCATAACTCCATATACGCCAATTAAGGATATTTTTTTTGAAGAATATCCCCTTAAAAAAGAAAGAAAATCCAAAAAAACAGTATTTTTTTCTCTGCAAATAGGTAAAAAGCAATGCCGCTTAATATTTGAAGCCAAATAGTTACTGAAAAAAGCTGCAATCTTATAATCTTTATTTTTAAGAATTTCTTTTTCTGCAGTTAATAAAAAATCAGGATGGATTAAATCGTCATCTGCCAACCAAATAAACCAATTACTTTTTGCGATTTTTAAAATGTAATTTAGATTATCTATTTCCCCTAAATTTTCTTGTTGATTAACAATTTTGATTCGAGGGTCTTTTTTAAGCCCTAGACTTCTAAAACTTACTTTTCTTTTTTGATAATCATTTGAAATAATCAATTCAAAATTAGAAAATGATTGAGATAAAACAGAATTTACAGCTTCCTTCAAAAATGCAGGTCTGTTATAAGTTGTTACACCGACAGTAATTTTAATTTTATTGCTCATTCAAAGAAATTTATAGATACTCAAAATTTATTTTTCAAATAAATAAGTATTTTTAATGGAATAAAAAAAACACCTATTTTTTTAAAGTTATCAATAAATTTTCTTCTAAAATTTTTATAAAATGACAAGGAAATTTGAATCTCATCAGCCAGATGATTTGCAATCTTAAAAGTGGGTTTTTTGAAAGTTGTCAAGTTTTGAGATGGCAAGTTTGCGAGGGGATGTGTTGAATCTTTTGAATGGGTAGCATAAGAATTAAATCCAATGTTTGATATAAGATTTTTATTAGGGACTATAGACAAACTAGAATTGCGTAACTGAGCATATTCAAAACAAAACGCCCATGTTGTCTTATTTCTTCCTGTCACAATATTATTAAGTTCATTTATATATTTTCGCCTTGTCTTATTAGAAAGAAGAAAATTATTTATCTGATTTTCTCGAACAAAAATATCATAATCTGGTAAGTTAGGTTGCCATAAATCCCAAGATCGCTTCCAAGTTGCCCACCCCCAACAGCCGAAAAAATTTGAATAATAATAATCCCCATCGCCCCTTTGCAGTCCGTTTTGAAAATTTGAGCCAGATATTGAAAAAATATCTCTATCGTGTCTATATCGAATTAACATGGCTTGACAAAATTTAAAGAAATGATCATTTGGCAAGCAGTCATACTCTAGAATTATTCCTTCATCAACATGAGAAAAAAACCATGTTATGGCAGAAGAAACAGCCATTTTTAATCCAAGATTTTTTTTTAAAAAACGAGTTTTAACATCGCATTTCCAATCAATATTTTTTATAATATCCCTTGTAAGATTACATTCGTGCGCTTCATTTTTTGCATTTTTTTTAGGTCCGTCAGCAGCAATAAATAATTTTTTCGGCTGAATCTTTCTAATTGCTTCAAAAGTAGTGTGCGTAACTTCTGGATTCTTGTAAATTAAAAATAATATAGGAACTTCATAAAGAGATTTATTTTTTGTAGCAGTCATTTGAGCTTTTAGATAAGAAACATAAAGTTAATGTAGTACAAATTAAATTGACCCTCTATCTAGATAGCAATATCTTCTCGAATCAATAAAATCTGATATTTTCTTGCTTACATGCGTATCATCAGAATTATTCAAAAAGTACTCATAAGCAAAAGAGGAGTTTTGCTTTTTAACACTATATTTTTCTAAAAAAGCCTCAAAAGAATCAAAAAATAAATTTTGATTGCTAAAATATTTATGATGCATGAAATAAAATTCATAAATTTTATTAGAATTTTTATTTAATTTCACCAATTCTAGATTCAGTAAATACTCACGATATTCTGATAAAGTTTTTGGGTGAATATTAAAATTATAAGCTCTATGTGGATTCTTATCTCCCGCATTAATTACAATAACGTCATGTAAAGGGAACTCATGCCCTACCGAGCCATAGGTAGTTAGAACAAAATTTATTCCTTCTTTGATGATCTGTAAATGAGAGCTTTCTGAAGGTAACATTTTAATTTTTTTATATTTCATTAAAAGAGTTCTTAAAATGTCATTATTTCCTGGAAGAACATCCGGGTGAGTTTTTAAGTACCAATCGTAATTTGTTTTCTCGCTAATTTCGCCTAAAAAAGTAAGCCATTCAAAAAAATCTGTAAATAAATTATTGCCATAAGCATAAGGATTATCGAAGAAGCAATGTGTTGCAATAAGAACTTTAATTCTATTATTTTTCTTTAGCAGTAATTTATTGGCCTGCGGAATTAAAAATGCTGATTTCTCTGAATAAGACATATCAACGCCAATAACACCAGAAAATCTTAGTGCAAGTCTTTTTTTAGCCCAATCTATTGCTTCAATTTTCTCTTTTATAGTCAATTTCTTGAATAATGCTGGATATCTATTAAACATAGGCAAGCCAGTTTCATTAGCTTTCTTTAAATAGTACAAGGATCTTACAGTTGGCAAGTAAACAGGCACCCCATATTTGCAAGCAATAATTCTTATGATTCCAAAGCGATATATACCATGGCTCAAGACAACAGCACTAACTTGATTTTTTAAGAAATAATCATTCCAGAATACATATGTCTTTATACACTTTAGTAAAAAATCACTGAATTTCTTCGAAGTTATATCAATTGTGGGTAAGCGACATTCCCTTAAAAATGCCTCATAAATTTCATTGCCAATAACATCTCCATTAATGGATATTTTATTTATATTTTTTTTTGCCTTAACATTGAGCTTGATAATTTCATAAATTTTTTCTGCACACGTCACCTGAGAAGAATCAAGAATTGTATTGATATGAGCATCTGTATTAAAAGATTTGTATATCTTTACAAGTCTTCTATAGCGAAAATAGATTAGAGCAGGATGCCTCTCTGAAAGTGAAAAGCTGATAAGTTTTGATTCTAATTTATTTGCTAAAATATTTGCAAAAAATGAAAACGCAAGAACTGTTTGATCTACAGAATAAAGCTCAATAAGTATTTCTTTTCTTTTATTACGATAATTATTTTTCCATTTTTGCTTACAGTAGTTTATAAAATTTTTTGATAGTGAATCAACAAAAAAATCATTTTTTATAGTTTTAAATAAAAATATGATTTGATAGAAAATTTTCATTTGTAATCACATATAAAATAAGGTTTAATTTCTGCGTTAAAACTAATTTTAAAGTCGCCGCGATTAGGAGAGTTGACTCCACAAAAATCAATTTCAGAATAATTATTCAAGATAGCATCGTTTATCATATTAATCATTACAAAGGTTCCTGATCCGAGATTTCTATAGTTAGGATGATTTGCACCAAATAAATAATATGCTGATTTCTTGTCTTGAAGAAAAAGTGCAGCTGATATAGGTTGACTTTTAAGATAAGCAACCCCAATTTTTCCATACCCTTTTTTAAGAGCGCTTTGAGTAATACTTTTTAAAAGCTCTTCTTCAGAAATGCTCCTAGTAATATTTTGCCTCTCGAACGTCTTTTTATGTAAATCATCTAAAATTTTAACCTCATCACTAAATTTAAAAATAAGGCTTGCTGATGCTTTTTTATATTCCTGTCTTCTAACTGATCTTATCAGCGGGAGAAAATCATTCAATGACTTTAAATTGTCAATGCTTAGAACTCCTGTATAGCGGAGATTGACTAAAAAATTCCCTTTTTCATGGTTATTGTAGTTGAACCATTGAAAGGGTCTGAGATCATTGAGGCGCCATGAATTACTAAAACATATTTTTTTATACTTCAACAATATTTCTTTTATATAAAAATTTACAATTTTAAATTCATTTGTAATTCGTGAGTGTGAATTATTGTATTCGCTAGCCGCTAAGAGAAGTCCATGATATTGAGTATATGGAAATTGTGTAGTCATAACATTTCCATCTTGACTATAAAGAATTGGCGCTCCACAAACTATCTTATTTTTCAAATAGCATGTCGTAAGATCATACTTAATATTAAGAGAGTCTAAAAAATTACTTTCCGAAAATATATTAGATTGAGGCGAGTTTCTAACGAATAAATTCCACACCTCCTTATCTTCATTAAAATTTATCGTTAAATCATTCATATTAAATTGTAATATCTCTTAGATGACTCCATACTTTTTTAAAAGCTGCCGTGATTAAATCTATGTCCTCTTCGATGTAATCGTATGTGCACATACCAAGGCCTAAATATGATGAATCATGAAGTTCTTCTGCGATTGGACAAATACCCTTTTTATAGTCTATTTCTCGACGACATATATCTGAAGTCCAAGGAAAACCTTTGGAGCCATACGCAATTTTTTTTTGAAAAATTGGCAAAAGATGAATGTTTTGATAGCCTTTTGCTACCGGAACTCCTTCGGCAGTCAATGCTGCATATATTTGCTCTCTAGTAACACCTAGGAGCTCAGCATCAATTACTAAAGGGTAAACGTAATATACATGACTGCACCCATCCATAATATATGGAACAGAAAGTCCAGGTAAGTTTTTTAAACCCTGGCTTAATCTATCTGCTAATAACTGTCTTGATTTAATAAAACCATTTAACTTTTTTAATTGCTCTATACCTATTGCGCTCTCAATTTCTCCTAAGCGAAAATTATAACCAATCATATTACTAAGATTTTGGGTTTTTTTACCATCAACAACAACCTCAGCATGATTTCGAATAAGCCTTACCCGATCTGCAATTTCGTCATCATTAGTTACAACTATCCCTCCTTCTCCGGTATGAATATGTTTGTGATAATTAAGGCTATAACCACCAACATCAGCCAAAGTACCTGCATATTTATTTTTATAAAGTGCACCTGGGGACTGAGCCGTGTCTGAAATAATCTTTAAATTATATTTTCTCGCAATATTTATTAAAGCTTCCATATCCGCTGATTGTCCAAATATATCAACTGCCATAATTGCTTTAGTGTAGGGAGTAATATTCGCTTCAACAGATTTCGGACACAAATTAAAAGTTTTAGGATTGATATCTGCAAACACTGGTAATGCATTCCAATGTAAAATTGCGGTAGCAGAAGCGCTCATCGTCCAAGGCGTTACGATTACTTCATCACCTGGCTCAATTCCAACTGCCCCAACAGCTGCGACTAGGCCAGAAGTCCAAGAATTTACAGAAATCGCATGCTTGACACCAAAAAAATCAGCAGATGCCGCTTCAAACTCTCTAACTTTTTTACCACCAAAAAAATCAGGGTGCCATGCACCAAGAAATTGTGAAAGAACACCAGACTTAATAATTTCATTTGCTGCATTTATTTCTTCTTCACCTAATGAGTTATATGGCTTAAAATTTTTTGCAATAACTTTTTCCCCACCATTTAATGCTAATTTTTTCATTTTAATAACTTTCACAAATTTGAGACATGGATTTTAAGGTTATTAAAGCATCATCTCCGGAACAAAGCTCATAAGGCTTTCCAATAAAATAATTTGCTAATTGATTTGCAACATTCCATTGATATCGATCCAAATCATTTTCAATAATTTCAACAAGCGAATTCAATACCTTGAGCTTTTTAGCAACTAAATGATTATTTAACGATTGCCAAATGATTTTTTTACCCCCTTCATCATATCTGAGCCTTCCGGATGAGGAGATTAATTCTAAAGTATGATGTGAAAAAGAATTATCTAATAAATTTAAAAAATAAATTTTACCGTTTTTAAAATTAACTTGTGCATTAATACCAAAATCACCATTTTTCATGTCGAAAGGCTTGCTTATTACCTCTGCATCACAAAAATGACCTAAAAAAAACTCCAATAAATTAAAAAAATGCGACCCATTATTTAAAAAACCGCCTGAATACCATACAACACCGGTCATCGGATATGATATATCTTTTAGTTTGATACGTTTTTTTATTTCTAAAACGCCTGGGTCTGATCGTCGCATATAATTCACAAAAAGTGCAATGTGATTTTTCTTGCATAAATCTAAAATACTTTTTGATTCTTTTAAGCTGTAAGATAAGGGCTTTTCGCAAAGGATTACTTTTGGTTTACACAAAGAAATAATTTCTTTGATTGATTCAAAGTGTCTCTCAGTAGGTAATGATATAATAACTAAGTCTGGTGACTCTTCTCCAAAACATGATGGTATTTCTGAATGAGCAGGCAGTTTAAATTTCTGTGAAAATTCATTACATTTACTAATGTCTGTATCAACCGCGCCTATAAGTTTAAATCTTGGATGAGTTGAAAATGCTTTTGAATGAGTATGAATAATTTTATTGGAAGCTTCATTAATGTCATATTGCATTCCAATCTGCCCTAAACCAACTATCAAGCAAGTTGTTTTCATTTGTTTTCATCCAACAATAGCAAATCCTGTAAATATTCAATTTTTTCAAAAGGTAACTTGAAGAAATTACCTTTAAATGGTATTGAGCTAATAACTCTCTTATTAGCTAACAATGCAACAATCATGGCCATAGATGAACATCCTACAACTAAATCAACATCCATAATATCTTGGACTAGAAGTTTTGAATTAGAAATTTCACTTATTAAAGGACTTACAGATTTGGTCCATTCATATTTTTTAATTTCCTCAGAAGGATGAGGTCGTATTTTTATATACGCTATATGTTCAAATAATATTACTATATTTTTTAAAAAGTAATTGAGGACTGAAATTTCAGTATAACCCCAATAATTTTCATCTCCGTAGCGTAGGAGGGCATGCTCCATTATTGGCTCACAGACATATAGTATTGATACGCCCTTGTGTGTGTTTTTCCTTGTTTTAATCAATTTTAATTGAGTGGTAATATCTAAAAAATAGTAATTAGGTATTAATAAAACAGGTATTTCTGAGAAAGTCTTTTTAGCGATTTTTAGAGCTTCTTTATCTGACACCCAAATTTCATCTGGAAAAATTTTTATGCCATTTAATGTGAATCGATCTTCATAATTAACCCAATGGTCTAAAAAAGCTACAATTTTTTTTCCGACTTTTTTCGACTGTAAAATTGCTTTTTTTTCTAAATCTGATTTCCAACTTGTGCCACATAGAATAAGATCGCATCTTTGAATTGCTTCATGTAGGCCTATATTTTTAAGTATCCCTAATTTATTTTTAAAAATGGAAATCGCAGGACCCTCAAGAACAAAGAAATAATTACCTTCATTGTTCTTAACCCAGCTACTTATAATTTCAGCGCCTCCAGCATCATGACTTACTATTGCAGTTATTGCACTATTTTCTCCCATAATTTTTTTCAAATTAGATTAAGTTCTATTTTTTTGCTGATTTAATAAAATCAATCAAAAAATTATTATTAATAATATCTCTTGCAGATTCTATTTTTAGTAAATCAGAATTATGTAAATCACGTTTTATCCCGCCTTTTCCATCGGCGATACCATAAACTTGAGTTGGTTCTTTAATGTTATTAACAATAATATCGCCCTCATCGCCCCATACCCCTCCAGCAACTATAGGGATTGAATTAAAGTTTCGCTTTCCCATAATATTGTTTAATAAATTACTTCCATCAAAAAGTGCAAGGACCTCATCAGCCAAAGCTAGGCCACCATCCAAGCGAATTACTTTAACCCCTTTTAGTTTAGAATTCATTAAAATTTCAGGCTGCATAGCTCCTGAAATTAGATCAAAAATTAAATTTAGATTTGGATAGGATAAGAATTCTTTGCAAGTGGCATTATCTACACAAATTAAAATTTCAGACTCTTTACTATCGTCAGCGCACACACCCCAATAAGAAAGCATTTTTTTAACAATCTCTACACGAGAACTTTCGCCAGAAATAAGAACTTTCTTCACTTTTCTTTTTTGAGTCTCTAAAGCAATAATTCTGCAGGTAGCAATTAGTATGGATATTTCGTCTCCGTAGGGAAAGATTAATGATTTCCATGTGTATGTATCTAGTGAAAATAGCATTTGATTCCAAGCTTTTTCACGAGGGGTTTTATCTATAAAAAGGATATCAACAAGACCATCTGTTTCTTTTAAAAGCTTTGCAAAGTCATCTTTATTATTAATTTCTACAGCGCCTACAACGACCGAGGTTAATAATCTTATTTGCTGATATTTAATATTATTAATTAAACTTTTTTGCCATGGTCCAGTAATTACCAGCCCGGAATGCTTATTCATTCGAACAGACTGACTTTGAATTTGATCAATATAGCTATCTAATGTTACATTATTAGTATCTTTGTAATCATTAGAATCATAGATATTTAACCTTGGTTTATTTAAAACTTGAACTCTGGCCTGATTTTGAGTCTGAATTTTATTTTGGCCTAAGCTATCTGCAATTTTACCAATTTCTTGCTCAGAAATTTTTAAGCGTCCATTTTCAGCCAAAGCCAATACCAAATCTCTAATAGCTATATTTTTATCATTTGCTATCTTTTCAAGCAAAGGTAATAATCCACTATGTATTTGGGCGAAACCAAGAGCTTGATCTATTGAGTTTTGTCGAAAACGCTGCTCTAAAAATGGTCGGATTAATTTTTCTGCCAAATCAGCTAAAATCCAGGGATTGATTCCTGTCGAATAGCCAGACCTGTCAAGAACCATAGCTAGCACTTCTGTAGCAGCGTTCCCAGAACTTCTGCCTATGCCCAATAAAGAACCGTCAACTATACTGCACCCTGCTTCAACCGCTGCTAATGAAGACGCAACACTTAATGATAAATTATCATGCCCATGAAATCCAATTTGAGCCGATTTATTTGCAGAAAAAACTTCATCCTTAATTTCAAAGACATAATTAGCAACTTCTGATGGAAGCATACCGCCTGCAGAATCTACTATGTATAATCCATCTGCTCCTTCGTTAATTAATCTTGAAGAAGAACTTTTTAATTCTTTTACGCTGTAGGCATATGTTTTTATAATATTCGCCCATGTCTCAAGACCAAGCAATTTTGCTTCTTTTATAATCCTTATAGATTCATCTAAATTTCCTAAATCAACCCCTACTCTAACAAACCCGCCGCCCTCATCCTTAAGCAATTTAAGATCAGAAGATTTACCTATCCCAGGAATAAAGAAAAAACCAAACTTTGCTTTTAACAAAGATTTTTTGCACGTACGCATATGAAGCAAGTCTGAAATAGCTTGAGGCCCTTTGCCCTCCCTCTCAGCACCGAGACCTAATCCATGACCAACTTCTATATAATTAACTCCTGATAATTCAAGCCCTTTCCCAATTAGCGAAATTTCATTAGCAGTAAACTGGTAACCTATTGTGTAGCTACCATCACGAAGTGTTGTGTCTAAAATATGTACATGCTTTAAAGGATTATTAGTCATTAAAATGATTAAATATTAAAAAAAGTTTTTATATTTTTATATGCGATATTTTCAAGTTTATTAATCGCTAATCCATCCGAAAGATATTCAAAACGACGTCTTAAATCAATTGGATTAAATTCCGGAGAATCAGATCCTAAGCAAATTCTCTGATCTAACGTTTTCATCAAAAAACGTATGTCCATATCCAAGGAACTTTCTGCCCAGTGATTAATTGTATAGGAAAGATCTAACAAAATATTGTCATTAAATCTAACAAGCTCGGCATATTCTAGCAATCTAACCGTGCCGCCGTGAAGCAAGAGATATTTAGTGTCAGGTGTCAGTTTAAGAATTTCAGCTAATGTAACTAATGGATCAACTGTTGGCCATAAATTAACCTTGCTATGGTTATAGGTGCATAAATGAAAAGTAAGATTAGCATTGGACAGAGCTTTTGATATGTCAATCAATAATTCCTTATGCTCATTAATAATAATATTTGAAAGTCTTGGGTGAATCTTAACGCCTCTAAATCCAAGCTTTGCCAAACCCTTAATTTCCTCATGGATATTTGGAATCAAAGGATCGATAGCTGCAATAGGCAACAAATTAAATTCATTATATTTAGTACATTCACTGACATGTTCTTCCCTAGGCCAACCTTTTGTATTAGGAAGAGCCGTAATACAAGCACCAATAAAATTAGCCTCTCTGGATTTTTTGACATATTCAAAAATGCTATTATTACAAGACTTTCCCATCCAACTTCCATCAATAGTAGGGTGGCAATTGGAATCAAAAATTGGAATGTTCATAAATTAAAGCTCTTTACTATTAATCAAAATAATCAATAACTATAGAATTCTCTGCTGAGACTAATTTCCCAGTATTTTTAACTATCCAATCTTTAATTTCACCAGCATAAAAATGTGTATTAATAATAAAAAAATCAGCCCTCTCAATTTTATCCAAAACTTCTTCTGGTGTATAAATAGTATAGCCTGGCAAATAGTCTTTTTTTCTGATATCAATATCAATAATGGTAGCCTCATTATCATCTGGAAATTTAAAGCCATTCAAAAGTCTCATACAATACCAATTAGCGCCCCAAATTATGACATTACTTCTCTCTTTAAGAATATTCCTAGAAAAGTTTATTTTGTGCTCTAGCCTCTTAAGCACCTCAAGACCTTCTAAAATGCAAGATCTTCCAATAATAAATTCATTTCTATTTTTTTTATTTCGATGAAATATGGTAGTGCTTTTTTTCAAAACAGCGACAAAGCCAAATTCACGGCTACATTTATTATAACTTGTCTCAATAATTTCATAACCACATTCATTTGCTAGTTCAGAAAGCGTATAAGGGGAAAAATGATTAACATGTTCACAAAGATCTAAACCTGCTGGATCCCTCGGATAAATGAGAAGGTTCGGTACCTCGATAATAAAAACGCCATCATCAGAAAGAATATCTCTATAAGATAATAAAAAATTTTTTGGATTTGGGACGTGCTCAAGAACGAAATAGGCTGCAAGAATATCTGCAGAAAGCTCTGGTATTTTTTTTATATCCTTAAAGGAGCTATCACAACTTTTATTTATCTCTAAAGAAGCTAAGTTAGAGAAAATTTTTTCTAGCTCTATTTTAAATGCCTTACAATTGTTGCTTCCAATTTCAAAATAAGTGGAATGTGAGTCTTGCCTTAAAAAATTTTTAATGAGGCAAATTCTTTTTTCTACGGAGTAATCAGGGATAAGATTAGATGACAGTTCATACGAATCTGCGTAGTGCTCTTCAAGACTTTCCTCCGAGGGGGAAGGAGAAACAAATGCAAAGCCACAATAACGACAAATAACGTTTCTAACATTCCACAAAGAAATATTATTTTTAGTTTTTTGTTGAATTTGATAAGAGTATAATTCTTCTAAATCATCTTTTTCACACAAATCACAACGCCTATAATTATTTTTTATAATTCTCATTTTTTTATTTTTTTTACATTAAAATTAAGTAGCGACATTGCTTGATTTTTTTTATTTTTTAATTCTTTCCTGTTCTTTCCAAGAACAATTATATGTCCAATACGATCTGATCCTGATCTTAATTCACCCATCAACTGACCAGGCTTCACATATATTTCCAGATCCTTTACACCGGGAATTTTTTTAGCTTCATCAATACCATCAACACCAACAAGAATACCTGGTATCGGACTAATAAATTTAATTAACGCGGATTTTAATGGGTATTTTGGTAAAATATTCATATCCTCATTCAAAGCAAGTTGAATTTGACTTTTTACTGTATCTACATTTGTTACGTAAGGAATTATATCTGTAAAGACTTTGAACCCCGGACCTCTCGCAGCTAGCTCTACTACAACAGGGCCATTTTTTGAAATTAATAACTCCATATGTAATGGGCAATTATTCAGGCCACATGCTCGAATTGCATCATTTGCTACATCAATAATAGCCTTTCTTTTAGCATCTGAAAATGAATCTGGAAATAAAACTTCAGTATCCAAAAGATATGGGGGTAATGTACGCAATTTTTCAGAAATACATAACAAAGATAAATTTCCGTTAACGACAAACCCCTCAACACTTATTTCTGACCCGTCAATATACTGCTCTAAAATTCCACATTTTGAGGGAGAAAAGCTTAAAACATTATCAATGGCTATATTCAGATCAGAAATATTTTTAATGTATTTCACCCCCCTGCTTCCAGAAGCGTCTGCTGGCTTAATGACTAGAGGAAAACCAATATCTAACGATCCTTTCAAGGCTTCACTCTTGTTATTAAAACTTCTAAAAATTGGGGTTACTAACCCAGCTTTTTGCATTTGATTTCTCTGAAGTAATTTATTAACAGAGATATCTGCAGCAGCTACAGAAATTGATGGAAAATTTAAAGCCTCGCAAGCCCGAGCGACTGAAGGAACTGCTACGTCAGTAGAAAAAGCTACAATTGCATCGACCTTATACCGAATTGCACAATTTATAATAAAATTATGGTCCCTTATATTGCCAACATCATATGCAGCCACATGTTTAAAGCCTGGAGATTCAATATTCTCATCAATAGCATAGGTCTCATATCCAATGGTATTTGCATGAATGATTGCAGAAGTCTGTGATGGCCCGGCACCTGCAAATAAAATTCTTTTTTTGATCACTTGAAGTTAGCTAATAATTTTATTTGTTGATCTATAATATAAGAAATTCTCTCCTTACCTCTCCCGTCTATAAAAGCTGAGGCAGCCGATGAAATATTCTGTCTAAAACCGAAATGCATTATTGAATTCCAATTAACCTCATGAGATAGTATGCAAATATTTTTTTTTGCTAAATACATCGCATATTCCAACTCTTCTTGATTTTGAGGAAAAACAATTGCAGGAATACCAACACATAAAGCTTCAAGCAAAGTTGTACCAGCTCCACAGAAAATGAGATCGGACTCTTCAAGTAATCTAGAAAAATTTTCAGGGGATTTAAATAGTTCTATCTTATTTTTTTTACGATCACTAGCTCTTAATTTAATTTTGTTCATATCAAAAAGTGGCCCAAGAATGACATTAAGAGTTATACCGCTAAAAAAATTCATAATAGTCTTTATAGCAACTAAGCTGTTATTAGATGGATCTGAGCCGCCAAAAGAAACTAGGATATTGTTTACAAATTGACTTTGATTTTTTATATTCTTTTTTTCTCTCGAAAGAAGAAACTCATTTCTTATAATTGCGTATTTTTCACCATCGTATCGCTTGAAATTATCTGCATTTATTAGCTTATTAAAAGCATCGGCCTTACCTCTAAATAAGTTGATGATTATATTTGGCTTTGCTTTTATCACGTCATAATAATCTAATACCAAAGTACAGATATTTATTGAATGAAAATATCGAATTAAATTTTGTGAATCATTTCCGCAGTCAATTACAACTAAAGATGGTCTTTTTTTTCCTACATAATTATCAAGCCAATCAAAATTAATTTCATTTTGAACATACCAACCTAAATTTTTACTCTCATCTTTTTGATAAACACATGACTTAATATTACTATCTCCATATGTCAAAATATCTAAATTATAGCTGCAGGAAAAATAAATATAATCTGCAAGAGTCTTGCATCTCATCATGTGACCAAGTCCTATAGCCTTTGAAGCCTTATTTACAATAAAAATTGTTTTCAATTTTTTTCATTTAAATTAAATATCATTTAAAGTATTACTATGATCATCAAGAACATCCCATGTAAGCCTTTCTCCAGGAGATAAATCTTGGTTAGCAAAACGTCCCAGAACTTCTGTGTAATATTTTGGATGCAATCCAAAGGATGGTCGAACTACCTTAATATTTGATTTTGTTAAAATGCCACCTTTTTTAATTTTTGATGAAACATAAATAGATCTTCTACCATATAAATTTAATTTTGCACTCTCTGTAATGTCGTAATTAACTTTTCCTAAACTTTTTTCAACAAGTCTTATATCTTTAACCATTGCAGAAAATTCTTCTTCACTTAATGAAAAAAAAGAATCTACTGTAGTTGCTAATTTATCTAACGTAAAATGCTTTTCTATTACCGTGGCGCCTAAAGCAACAGAAGTAATTGCAGCTAAGCTACCTTTTGTATGATCGGAAAGACCTGAAAGACAGCCAAATTTATCAACCATATCTGGTATTGTAAGCAAGTTAGACTCTTCAATTGGAGCGGGATAAGATGTAGAACATTTTAGTAAAATTATATCTTTTGATCCATGAGCCTTGAGTGTAGACAAAGCGAGATTAATGTCAGAGAGGTCAGCTATTCCAGTAGAAATAATAACTGGTTTTCTTGTTTGTGCTATTTTTGTGATTAGAGGAATATGGGTAATTTCTGGCGAAGCAATTTTATAAGCCGATACATTAAGATCTTCTAAAAAATCAACTGCAGACTCATCAAAAGGACTTGAAAATATTTCAATACCCAAACCTCTCGCCTCTAGAAAAAGTTTCTTATGCCATTCCCACGGGGTAAAAGCTTTATTGTAGAGATCCCACAGTGTTGAATATTCTTCCCATGGCGATCCTTTTGGAATTACAAAGTCTTCTAAGTTACTTTTAAGTGTGATTGTATCTGCTGTATACGTTTGTAGCTTAATTGCATCTGCACCCGCACGCTTTGCAGCCCTAATAATATCGAGAGCACGCTCAATACTACCTCCATGATTTCCCGACATTTCAGCGATTACAAATGTTTGTTTTCCATCGCCAATAGTTCGCTCTCCAATTTTAATTTTTTTATCTAGGGATGCCATTTTCTTACTTACCTAAAATAATTTTGTGTGGTTTGAAATGTAAATATTTTTATACCCCTTTGTTATGTAATAGCTCATAATAAAATTCAGCCATTTTCCAATCTTCCAAATTATCAATATCAATAACACGCCATTTAGGGACAATAAATCCAATTCCTTCTGAAATAGCATTATCTTGCCATGCTGAAATTTTGCCCCAATAAAATTGACCTACATCAAAGAAGGTTGATTGGAGATCTTGCGTTCTCATTTTTCTAAATTCAGGATAAAGAGACTGCATTCTTCCATTATTATCTCGGGTAAGAGCTCTTTGGGGTGCAGAAATAAATTCAGATACCGGAAAACATGAATTAGATTTATTTTCTAACATCAAATCAAGTGATTTTTGGATATCTTTAGAGCTAATTAATGGCACGCAAGGATAAATACAACAAACATTTTCTATGTCGCCAGAAGTACTCAAGCAGAAATCTATAGCATGGTTTATAACTGGAACTGTTGAGGTCATGTCATCAGAAAGGTTGTGGGGTCTAATAAAAGGAGCCTCTGCTCCATACATTTTAGCAATCTTAATGATTTCTTCATCGTCAGAAGAAACGATAATACGTGAAAATAAACCAGTTCTTTTTGCTGCTGAAATAGCGTAGGAAATCATTGGCATACCTGCAAAAAGTTTAATATTTTTACGAGGAATCCTTTTGCTTCCGCCTCTTGCAGGAATAATGGCTATATTCATAATTATCGCTCTTTAGATTGCACTAAATAAAAACACTGTGTTTAAAATTAACCATTCAAAAAAATCCAACCTAGAAAAAATCAACACGCTATCTTTAAAGAAAAGAATTTCTAAGAGACTCAATAACTTTCATTTGCATATCTTCATTTAATCCATTGTACATAGGCAAACTCATTGCTTGTAAAAAATAATTTTCAGCTTCTGGGCAATGGCCTCGTTTGAATCCAAGATCCTTATAATAAGGATGACGATAAACAGGAATGTAATGTAGATTTACTTGAATACCTAAATTTTTCATAGCTTCATAAATATTTTTTTGAGTTTTTTTAGTTTTTTTAAAATTTAATTTAATAACGTATAAATGAAATGCTGAGTAGCTGTCATTAGCTTTATATGGCAAAAATAATGGCATATCGATTAATTGCTCATAATATATTTCTGCAATTTTGTGACGTTTCTTTAAGAATTCATCAAGTCTCTTCATTTGACTCACGCCTAAAGCGGCTTGAAAATCTGTCATCCGAAAATTAAATCCCAAATGAGTTTGCTCGTAATTCCATATTTCTTCTGGTGGGTGGCTATGTATCTCATTTTTATTTTTATTAATGCCATGCGATCTAATAAGCGATAGGCGTTTAAATAGATCTTCCTGATTAGTAGTAATCATCCCACCTTCGCCTGTTGTAATAATTTTTACGGGATGAAAACTAAATACTGTAATATCTGAGAAATTACAGCTTCCTATATGACTACTTTTGTATATGGCTCCAATAGCATGAGATGCATCTTCTATTATTTTAAAATGATACTCTTGACTCAGTTTATAAATGGCCTCCAAATCGCAAGGTTGGCCAGCAAAGTGCACTATCACTAAAACTTTTGGTAAGCATTTTTTTTTCTCTGCATTAACAAGCTTTTCCCTAAGGTTGCTAATGCTTAGATTATTACTCACAGAATCTATATCAATAAAATCTACTTTTGCACCACAATAAATTGCACAATTTGCACTAGCTACAAAAGTTATCGCTGAAGTCCAAACATAGTCCCCTTCAGAAACACCAAGAGCTAAGCAAGCAGAATGGAGAGCACTAGTAGCACTGTTAAAAGATAAGCTAAATTTTGAACCGCAATAATCAGAAATAGTTTTTTCGAAAATTTCTACAAAAGGGCCTTGAGTTAAATAATCGGATTTTAAAGCTTCAGTTAATATATCAATATCTTCTTGATTGATATCTTGACGCGCATAAGGGATATGAGTCATTTAAATTCCTATTATTAAATCTAATTTTTATTAAGCCATTTTTGTAATGATTGAATCGTCATCCACTCATTATTATTATCTGAAGAATATATAAAATTAGGTTCCACTAAGTCCCCTTTATTAATACGTCGAGAGTCTTTGTTCCAATCATTAATACTTGGCAGAATTTTATAGTAATCCTTAAATTCGTATGTGTACGGTGCATCTTCAAATCCAATCATTTGTTCATGTAATTTTTCACCTGGGCGAACGCCGATGATTTTGTGTTTTGCCTCAGGAGCTATAGCTAGAGCAATATCAGTTAATTTCATCGAGGGAATTTTTCGTATATAGATTTCCCCACCAAACATATCATCAAAAGCATGCCAAACAAGATGAACAGCCTGTTCAAGAGTTATCATAAAACGTGTCATACGTGGATCGGTAATTGTTAATATATTTTTTTTAGCTTGTTCTAGAAAAAATGGTATTACAGAACCGCGAGACCCCATAACATTCCCATACCTAACAACGGCAAAAGAAGTTTCATCCTTGCCAGCATATGAATTTCCAGCAATAAATAATTTATCTGAAGTTAATTTGGTTGCCCCATATAAATTAATAGGGCTGCTGGCTTTATCAGTTGATAAGGCTATTACGCGCTTCACACCCCTGTCAATAGAGGCATCTATAAGATTCATAGCTCCAATGACGTTAGTTTTTACACATTCAAAAGGATTATATTCTGCTGTCGGAACAATTTTTGTTGCAGCGGCATGAATTACATAATCAATGCCATGGAGCGCCCGAACTAAGCGATCTTTATCTCGAATATCTCCAATAAAAAAACGAATACGCGAATCATTAGCATATAATTTAGCCATTTCCCATTGCTTCATCTCATCTCTAGAATAAATAATTAAGCGATTAGGATTGTATTTAGCCAAAGTCATTGGAACAAATGTATTGCCAAAAGATCCAGTGCCGCCCGTAATAAGAATAGAAGAATTAGTTAATATTTCTTTTTCTATTATTTTTTTCATATACTTTGATTCCTAATATTTTTATATGTTCCAATCTTTTTTACATTCCCATTACTTACATCTATTATTTGTGTACATTTTTTTAATGTACTTAGACGGTGTGCAACTATCAAGATAGTTAATTTACTACTAAGTTTTTCAATGGCCTCCATAACAGATTGCTCAGTCTTTTCGTCTAATGCACTTGTAGCCTCATCAAAAATGATAATGTCTGCTTTCTTATAAAGCGCTCTAGCAATGCCAATGCGTTGACGCTGTCCTCCAGATAAACGCACGCCTCTTTCGCCAACTTCAGTCTGGTAACCATTTGGCCATTTTTCTATTGTATCGGCAATTTGAGCTTGTTTTGCTGCATGATAAACTCTTTTAAAATCAATTAAATCCTTCGGTATACCAAATGCAATATTTTCAGCTATGCTTGAATCTGATAAGAATATCATTTGTGGAACATGTGCAATCTGTGACTGCCATGCTCGGCGATTTTTTGCACTAATAACATTGCCATCAATCTCTAAACTACCTCTAGTGGGGTCCAAAAGTGCCATAATAATATCAAGTAAAGTGCTTTTTCCATTTCCAGTTGAACCAATAAATCCAACAGCACTTCCTTTTGTTATTCTTAACGTAAGGTCTTTAAAAATATAAGGTTTATTTTTGTCATAACGAAAACTAATTTTATTCAGTTTAATTTCTTTATTAAAAAATATTTTTTGATGTTTATCTTTATCATTTAAAGAAAAGGGCTGTTCAAGCAAAATAAGCACTTCTTCCAGTGAATTATGATACGCTTGGATGATTGTCCATGCTGAATATGCCTGCTGCAAAATAGGAAGCAACCGCTGAGCCCCAAGGGCTAGAGCACCAAGTATTGGAATGACTTTAGATATACCACCATTGTCCTGAGATAAAGAATAAGCAAAGCTAGCAATAAAAATTATACCCAAAGCTTCAATAGCATAGCGTGGAAATCCCCCAATGAATGAATTGCTAGCCTGAATTCGCCTCAACTTTAAATCAATACTATGGTATATTTCGCAGTAAGTATTTTGAGTTCCATCAATAAGAACGTCACGTATAGCACCCAATCCTTCTTGTAATAATTTCATTTGTTGTGCTGATTGATTTGCAAGCTGATAACCATTTACTAGAAGTTTTTTCCTAGCAAAAAGAATAATGGCTCCATAAATAAAACCGAATCCACAAAAAATTAGCAGGGCTATGTAAGGATCTAAAAATATTAATGTAGTTAAAATAGCAATTAGTATAAAACCCGAAGTAAGTATGGTGATTACGGGAATAATAACGCTGTAAATAACACCGTTGGCTTTTAATAAAATACCATCGATAACTTGACTGCTATTTCTAGCACAATGTACTTTATAAGGCTGGTATAAAGTGCGACGATATATATCTATACCAAAATCGGATCCAGTCATGAAAGATAAGCGAGCACTTACCCAAAGTAATAATGTCCTCAGAATGCCAGAAAATAATGAAAGAAAACAAAAAATAACCGTAATAATAAATAATTGATTCTCAAAACCAAATAATTCAAAATTAAGAATAATAGCATTTAAGTTTTCATGCTGAGAAATATAATTTGGGGAAGCTAATATACCAAGAAAAGGTATCACCGAACCAATACTAATCACTTCTGCACACGAACTAAAAAGCATCAATATTAATAATAGTACAAACTGTTTCTGGCGTTTAGCTTTGATGTGTTTCCAGAGGCGGCTTAATAGTTTTATAATATGAAAATTCATTTTTAATTCTTTGCTAATTTAGCTTTTTCGATTACTAATTTTAAAGTTTTGATAGGTTTTTGTAAGGCCATCTTCTAATGATATTTTAGGGTTCCATCCTAATTTATTTAAGCGTGATGAATCCATAAGTTTTCTCATCGTTCCATCAGGTTTTTCCGAATCGAAGATAATCTCCCCTTTAAAATCTACTACATCTTTAATTAAATAAGCCAGATCATTAATTGATATATCAGAATTAGCCCCTAAATTAAGCGATGGCGGCAAACCATTATTTCTCTCTGATGCTGATAAGGAATTATATGTTTGATCTTCAAGATTCATAATAAAAATAGTAGCTTCAGCCATATCGTCTACATATAAAAATTCTCTTCTTGGATTTCCAGTCCCCCATAAAATTACAGATGATTGTTTTTTTATTTTAGCTTCATGAAATTTATAAATCATTCCAGGAATTACATGGCTATTTTTTGGGTGATAATTATCTCCCTCTCCATACAAGTTAGTCGGCATCACTGATAAAAAATTTGTACCGTATTGACGGTTATAACTCCAACACATTTCAACCCCTGCAATTTTTGCTAAGGCATAAGGTCTGTTTGTTGCTTCAAGAGGTCCGGTAAGCAGGTATTCTTCTTTAATTGGCTGCAAAGATTCAGAGGGATATATACAGCTTGAACCTAAAAATAAAAGGCGTTTAACATTGGATAGGTATGCTTGATGTATAACATTTGTTTGAATGCTTAAATTTGAAAAAATAAACTCTGCTGGGTAGCTGTTGTTTGAATAAATACCTCCTACCTTTGCGGCAGCTAATATGACATACTCCGGTTTTTCTTTTTGAAAGAAATTCTCCACCATAGCTTGATTTGTCAAATCAAGCTCACTATGAGTCTGCGTTACAATATTGGAATAATTCTCGGATTTAAGCTTACGCAATAAAGCCGATCCTACAAGTCCCGTATGCCCCGCAATATAAATTTTTGAATTTAGGTTCATATTTTATTCGTTATAATCAATTGCTTGATAGCCATGTTTTTTTACCAAACTGTCTCGTTGTGCAGATTTAAAATCTTCTGTAATCATCTCGGATACAAGCTCTTGAAAAGTAACTTTTGGTGTCCACTGTAATTTTTCTTTAGCTTTTGAGGGGTCCCCTAACAAGGTTTCAACTTCAGATGGTCTAAAATATTTAGGGTCAACAAGAATGATTGGTTTTGAAGAGTTTTCTAAATACCCTTTTTCGCTTTCTCCCTCTCCCTTCCAGATTATGTTCATATCAAGTTCTTTTGCAGCTAAATTAACAAAATCTCGAACGCTGTGTTGTTCACCTGTTGCTATAACGAAGTCTTCAGGCTCCTTCTGTTGCAGCATAAGCCATTGAGCCTCAACGTAATCTTTAGCATGCCCCCAATCTCTAAGTGAATTTAAATTGCCTAAATATAAAGAATCTTGAAGTCCTAATTTAATACGAGCTAAAGCACGAGTAATTTTCCTTGTAACGAATGTTTCGCCGCGAAGAGGAGACTCATGATTAAATAAAATTCCATTGCAAGCATAAATTCCATAAGCTTCTCTATAATTTACACATATCCAGTAAGCATAAAGTTTAGCAACCGCGTAAGGGCTTCTTGGATAGAATGGCGTTGTTTCTTTTTGAGGGGTCTCTTGCACCAAACCATAAAGTTCCGAGGTGGAGGCTTGATAGAATTTTGCTTTTTTCTCCATACGCAAAATACGAATAGCTTCTAAAATTCTAAGCGTGCCAACTCCATCAACATTCGCAGTATATTCAGGTGTTTCAAAACTCACTGCCACATGACTCATGGCGGCCAAATTATAAATCTCATCAGGCTGTGTCTCTTGAATTATGCGAATAAGATTAGTTGAATCAGTTAAATCGCCATAATGTAAAATAAATTTTGCATTATTAACATGCGGATCTTGATAGAGATGGTCAATTCGATCGGTATTAAATAAGGAAGCTCGACGCTTAACTCCATGAACAATATAACCCTTATTTAATAAAAATTCGGCTAGATAAGCGCCGTCTTGGCCTGTAATGCCTGTTATTAAAGCAACTTTACTCATTTTATTTTAGCCCTTCCATAATTATCTTCGAAACGTTCAATATCGTCCTCACTTAAATAGTTACCTGATTGCACCTCAATAATTTCCAAGATATCTTTACCGAAATTGGAAAGTTGATGTTTAATACCAAGAGGAATATAGGTGGATTCATTTTCTTTTAATATTATTTTTTTTTCTCCGCAGATAATATTTGCCACGCCTTTAACAACGATCCAATGTTCTGCTCGACTGCTATGGCTTTGAAGGCTTAAACTAGCTCCAGGTTTAACTTGAATACGTTTCACTTTAAAACGCTCTCCATGATCTAATGTATCAAACCAACCCCATGGACGAACTATTTTTCTATGGGACTTATATTCTTGTCTTTTTTCAATTGCCAGCTGATCAACCAGACTCTTAACAGATTGCGATTGATTTTTTTTTACCACAAGAATTGAATCGTCTGTTTCGATAACAACAAGATCTTTGAGTCCAGAAGTCACGATCAAACGATTAGATGAATAAATTAATGAATCTTTAGTATTAAATGCTAAAACGTCACCATGAATCAGATTGCCGTCATTATTTTTTAAGCTTACTTCCCATAAAGATTCCCATGAGCCAACATCATTCCATTCAGCATTTAAAGCTATTACTTTTAAGGGATATACACTGGAAGATTTTTCCATAACGGCATAATCAATTGAGTCGCTTGGAATATCATTAAACAAATCAGTATCAGGACGAATAAATTTATTATCTTGAGTGCGTTTATTGAATGCTTTTTTTGTAGCATAGAAAATATCTGGCCTAAATTTGTTTAATGCTTTTAACCAAACACTAGCCTTCATAACAAACATACCGCTATTCCATAAATATTCATTACTCTCGATATACTTTTGCGCCTCTTCAAAGTTAGGCTTTTCTTTAAATTCTGCTACATCAAATTCTTTATATTGCCCTTCTGTACCTTTTTGTTTAATGTAACCAAATCCCGTTTCTGGGCGATTAGGTTTTATTCCAAGTATTACCATCACATCATTTGATGCCATTGCAATCGCAAGCGACGTAGCATCTTGAAAGGCCTTTTGATCTTTAATGATATGGTCTGCTGGGGTTATAAAAAGAATTGGATCTATATCATTATCAAGAGCTTTAAGAGCTGCAAAAGTTAAGGCGGGAGCAGTATTCCGGCTTTCAGGCTCTAAAAGCAGAGTCACTTTATCAAAATTTATAGCTTCTAATTGATCTAAAGCTAAGAATCGATGCTCCTCATTTGTTACAACGATAGTTTCATTGCTTTGCTTAAACAAATCTAAATCCCTTAGGCGCGTAAGCGTTTCTTGAAATAAACTTAATTCACCTGATAAGTTTAAAAATTGTTTAGGGAAATTAGTGCGCGATAATGGCCAAAGCCTTGAACCAAATCCGCCACCTAGAATTACAAAAGTTACGTTAGAATTATTGTTCAGATTCATAACTTTAATTTAGACTGAATATACTCAATTTCATTTTTAAGAGCTCGATACTCTGACATTTTACGCTTCAAAAAATCAGAAGTAAGAGCAGCTTTCTGACCAAGTCCTTTCGATGTTAGCAAATAAAAATAGTTAGATTTGTTTGGGCTCTTATGAAAATTATTTATCTTAATATGGCCAATTTCGATCAGCGCTTTTAAGCAATAATTAACCCCTCCAAGGCTTATGCCCAGCTTTTTCGCTAACTCGCGTTGAGTAATATTTGGATTTTCATCTAAGATGTTAAGAACTCTAAAGTGCGTATCTGGATTAATTGATGTGCGTATTCTGTTCATATAATTTGATATTTTTATTATTGTTCAATAATGAACAATAATAAGTATTTCTTCACACAAAGTCAATGAAATACTCAAGTTGTAAGTCAGCCAAAATCTTTAACCCTAGAATTTTCAAAATGTTAAAAAAATGATTATAATAATTTTATTATGGGCTTTTGTTAAGGTTTAGGTTGATTTAATTTATAGTCTCATTAAGGATTAAGAGCTACAATCTTTTAAAACACTACAAATTAAGGCTAGTTCATGACTTACAAAACTGAGTAAGAGAATTTTTGGGCCGGTGAATTTAATAACGACTATATGAATCGTAACACAGGGGAAGGCCTTGTTCTTTCAAAGTATATTGATTTTAGTTTAATGTTGAGATCGGCCCCATCCATAAAATCGATTGTTGAACTAGGTTGTAATATTGGACTAAATCTTCAGGCGCTAAATAAAATAAATAAAAACTTTTTACTTTCCGCATATGAAATTAATAAAGATGCTGCTTCAAAAGCAAGTAGTTTAAAAATAGCAAAGATTTTTAATAAAACAATACTTGATACCTTGCCAACAGACGTTCAATATGACCTTAGCTTTACGTGCGGTGTATTAATGCACATAAAGCCAACAGAATTAGCTAAAGTTTACGAAAATTTATACAATCTTTCAAAAAAATATATTTTAATCTACGAATACTACAATCCAACACCGGTATCAATTTTATACAGAGGTTATGAAGATAGATTGTTTAAGCGTGATTTTGCAGGGGAATTGATTGACAAATACAACCTTCATCTTGTCGATTACGGTTTCAGATATCATCGCGACAATTATTTTCCTGCTGGGGACGGCACTTGGTTCTTGCTCCAAAAATAACAAATTCAACAACAACTCTAAACATTCAAGTTTTCAAAAAGGTTTAAAAATAGATCTGCCAATGAGCTTTATAGAAAATTAAAGCTACCTCTCTGTGGCTTCTTACTGTGGCTTCTTACTCTAACTATGAAGTGGTGGAGCTCGGGGGAACAATCCCGATTTAAAATATATATTTAAATCAATAAGTTACATAGATATACTCTTCTACTTGCCCCCAAAATTGCCCCCATATCATATGCGGTAAATGGGGAACAAAACCCAGTGTTGCTTACAGAATATTATAATTTACTATTTAATTGACTTCTTAATTTGTTTCAATGCTTCGGGAGAGCCCTCTAAAATAACCAATTTGGTCTCCATTATTTTTAAGCAAACATCTTCTAGTTGTTTGATTATTCTTGGATCGTCCTCGTTGAAACCGGCTAAGTCATTTAATTCGTCAAATAGTTGGGAATAGTTAAACTCTTTTTTTAAGTTAAGGGCAAGTCTGAGTTTAAGTGATTCACATGCATGATCTACGACATCATGCTTTTTAACGATCGTAAGCCAATCTTTGATCTTAAGATGAATCTACTATCAAATGTCGCGTTATATGCCCAGATAGGCTGGTCTTTTGCAAATCTGAAAAATGCTTCTGTTGCATCTAAATTTGAAGGCGCACCTTCTAACATTTTTTCTGTAATACCTGTTAATTCTGTTATGAATGGATCGAGCTCGAAAGGTTCGGGCTCTATTTCATCATCAATACTTTCAGTATCATCAAAAATATAAACTTCATCTGGCATTGAAAATGTCTGAAATTTTCGTAACACATCGCCGCTATCTATATTGACTTCTATAGCTGCGATTTCTATTATTTGGTGAATATTAGAATCTAAACCCGTAGTTTCTATATCGACGATTATTGCTAAATTGCTCATATATTTATTTTTTTATAACTCCGTTAAACTAATTGTATTCCACTATAACCCCATGATTTTAATGATAAAAACTGTCAGGTTTTTCTCTTGCAACTTGTTGATTTATATGACATTTATATGACTGACTTATTCACAATAGTTTGCTCTTATTAATGCAAGGCGTATAGTGAAACTATGAAAAAATTATTCTTATTATCACTTTTATTATCTTCAGCAGCGTTTGCAAAATTAGAAATATGAAAATTGAAAAAAAAATATTCTTTTTAGTTTTGTCTTATTTGCTTTTAATATGCGCTAGTCTTTTAATTTACCAATACTACAAATACTCTAGTTTTTATATCTACAAAAAAGATATGAAAATAGAAACATGGGGCAATGCATTACCTTCATGCTATGCAAATAAAAATCAGGCCATGTGCGAAAATCTAGATAAAAATAAATTGATTCTGCTAATTGGAGACTCGCATGCATCACAACTTTACTTTGGATTAAATCGATATAAAAAAAATGATCAAAAGATTATTTTAATTTCATCTGAATTAATGAATGAAAAAAATAGAATAGATCAAGTAAATTATCTTAAAAAAATTACAGGAAATCAAATAAATATTGAATCAGTAATAATATCTTTTGCACAGCACTACTTAATTGGCAGAAGTAAAACTGCGAAAAAAACCCAATTGTATATAGAAGACACAATAAAAATATTAGTTGCTGATTTGAAAAAAAACAAAATCACAAATATTATATTAATGAATGATACTCCGAGACTTGCGATAAACCTTCCAATGTCTATCTGTAAAAAACAATATGATAACTTAACTAAGACATCATGTGATATTTCATCATCTGATTCAAGAGCTTTAAGAAAAAAATATGGGGATCTAATAAACACAATGGGGAATAATTTACACCTAAAAATATTTGACCCATTCAAAATTATTTGCCCCGGACCTATATGCAGCCCATTTTCAGAAAATAATATTTTATATATTGATCAAAATCATGTCTCCATATATGGCTCTGAGCTTATTGGAAAAGAATTAATAAATTATGCAAATAATAAACAATAATATCGATGCTCTAAGAGGTGTTGCCGTAATTTTAGTCTTTTTATTTCATGTCCAATTATTTAATTATGGATTTATTGGAGTTGATATTTTTTTTTGTATTTCTGGCTTTTTAATCACAGGGTCGCTTTTAAGGTCTTTGAGGAAAAATTTAGAGCACTCAATTGTAGATTTTTATGAAAAAAGAATACTAAGAATTATTCCACCATTAATACCTTTTTATATTATCTCGACCTTTGTGTCTTATTTATTAATATTAGATAGTGAGAGAATTAATTTTATTAAATCTAGTATTTTTTCTTTGTTTTTTATTGGCAATATTTATAATATATACTTCATCAATTATTTTAGTATCTCTAATGAATTTAATCCTTTTGGTCATTTATGGTCTTTATCAATAGAAGAGCAGTTCTATTTATTCATAGCTCCACTATTGCTTTATTCATTTACTAAGAAAAACAATATAATAATAATAATCTTATTAGCATTATCTTTTTTGCTTTTTCTTATATCAACCAAAATAAATTCTAATATAGACTATGTCTACCCAAATACTATATTCAGGGGATGGGAACTACTCTCTGGTGTGATTACAAGATTATATTGCGAAAAAAAACAAAAAGAATTCAGGTTTAATACAAACTACTTAATTCTAATCTCTTTAATTTTTTTTGCCGCAATTTCATTTTTTGGGTTTCCTATAAGTGAGGTTTACTTATGGCAAATACAAACTGTTTTAGTTACATCTCTTACAGTTTTATTTCTTATATTCAGCAACTCAAGATACGAATGCAGCAGAGTGCTAAGGCCTTTACATAAGCTTGGAAGGTTATCTTATGGATTTTATTTATACCATTATCCAATAATTGTATTTTTTAAGTGGCATTTCGGCACTTTAAATTTTAAAATTATTTTTTTCATTTTTATTTTAATTTATATATTAAGTTATATTTCATACACTTATTATGAGTCATATTTCTTTAAAGAAACTTCAGCTATCACCTCAAAAAGAAAATAAAAAACTGTTAGCTCAAATTATTTAGCTTGAATGCTATATGATAAAAAAATACGTCTGAAAAAATATATCGGATTTGTAAGTCCAAGCCTATAAAACCAATGCCTATCATTACCTTCAATTAATTTTCTTTTAATTGGATTATTATTAATAATATTATTTAATAGAACTCTATTCTTAATTTTTATTTGCTTTGAAATGGGTGTTATTGCTTTTTGAGTATCTGCAACAAATGATATCTGTAACATTATCCTTTCTTTTGTTAAACAAAATCCTCCCTTATGATAGCAAGCTCCAGGATCAACAAATGCTATCGAGCCAGGCTTTCCTTGTAGTACTTGAATAGCATTTTTAGGTACATATCTTAAAATATTCTTATCACTGATTCGGTATTGAGACCATAATGATTTTGTTGAATTTATTTGAGGGGTTGGTATACATGCTTCAAAAGGTATGTGATCACATCCAATTAAGGAATAAGGTCCTGAATCTTTGTCAACATTACTTATGCACATAAACAAATTTAGTGAGCGATATTGACCGCTATCTCTATGCCATTCCTGACTACCCTTCGCTTTACCTAACTCCGGGCGAGGTAAATTAAACATTATGGAAATGCTTCCAATATGAGGAATCATTCCAAAATATGGCAACACGACTCTTAATACTTTATCACTTAATGTGAATTTTAGTATTTCGATCTTAGTTTTTTCATTAATCAAATCAGTAATTGATGTTGAAAAAGACCGTTCATTATTTTCCCGCAACAAATGTTGCCGCTTAAATTTTAGTTTCCTTTTCGAGATTCTTCCCATTAAATATTTAGCAAAATTTTCATACATCAAATCATTCTTGACTATCAAAAATCTTTTTTTATTTAATACGCTATTAGATTCTGAGCTATATACACTAAACTGATAAATCAACATACTAGTCAAATTAAAAATATAGCGCCAAAAGAAAAAAAATATTGGGCTAAAAAAATTTACACAAATTACCCAAATATAACTGCCTCTTATTACTCTTATTAAATTTATTTTTTTTTTAAATTCCATTATCTAATTTTCTTTATTTTTTATATTATTCAGGATATGTTTCCTACTTAAATAAACTAAAAATTTACCTTTAGTATTAAAGTTTATTTGTTATGCAAGCAATATTTACTTTCTCGCGATGCCAGTCACAATCTTTTCGGCATTGCTCTTGTCTAACCGTTTCTTACCTTTAGCTAATCCAATTTGTATTTTAATACAGGTAACTAACTCCCTCATCTGCTTTCTAACCCACGTCAAAACCGGGTCATTCCCAATTCAATTAATCATAATAATACTACTTCTTATTAGCAGAACGCATAATTCTTGCCTTATCCCGCTCTCAATCACGCTCTTTTTCAGCGTTACGCTTGTCGTATTGTTTTTTACCTTTAGCGAGTCCTATTTCAATTTTGATACGCCCACTTTTAAAGTGCATATCTATAGGGGCTAAGGTATATCCAGAGCGCTCTACCTTGCCGATGAGCTTTGCGATTAGCCGCTTCTGCTAGGAATGAAAGTGAAAGCAATGCCAATAGAACGAGTGTAAGTATTTCTTTCATAATAATCTCCCAGTTATTACACTATATAAGTGTTATCTTAAGATTACACCTAATGCATAATAAGACAATAACACCGCGAGCAAAGATTTTATCTATTACTGAAATTAACTGTTGTTTCGTAATGTCTTTAATAGGCACATGCCCAATAAAAGGGAATACATTTCTTTCTAATCTTCTAATAATTTTTTTGCTATGCGATTCCACCCATTTTTCTTTATGAAGAAATCTTTCAACCCACTCTCTCCCAATAATTTCAAAAGTATTTTTATTTCCTTCAGCGCAAGCTTCTTTAATTGCTTTCTTATGTTGAGCGGGGTCAATGTCTTTAGCAAGCATCTTTGGAAGAGTTTTGCGATGAAAGCCTTTCAAATAAAGGACTTCAAAGATGTTAGTGGATGTTCTAAAACTACTAATTGGTGGAGCTGGGGGGAATCGAACCCCCGTCCGTAAGTCCTCTACAAAGAGTTCTACATGTTTAGCTATCGTTGTTTTTATTTAACGGCTCAATCGCCAACGAGCAAGCAATTTTACCGCGAGTCACCTTGGTTTAATTATTGATTAAGCGACCCAACCAATAACGAGTCTCTCTTTATGACGCTGCTGTGGTTGCCCACCCGACCGAGAGACCATTCGGTGCAGCGTCTAGCTGGATTAAGCAGCTAGAGCGTAAGTTTCGTCGTTTGCGACTATACTTGTTCTAGTGGATTTACGAGGTAACTAGGCCTCGACATGCCCTCATTTGCTTTGTAACCCACGTCGAAACCGGGTCAGCCCCAAAGCTTTTGCTATTATACTCCTTTTAATGTTTACTAAATTCGATATGAGCCAACCTAACTCCTACTACAGGCCAGACATAGACGGACTCAGGGCATTAGCTGTCTTATCTGTCGTGTTATTTCATGCCTTTCCTGAATGGTTTCATGGGGGTTTTATAGGGGTTGATATCTTCTTTGTTATTTCTGGATATTTAATTTCATCTATCATCCTTAAAGACTTAGAAAGTCGATCATTTAGCTTTAGTGACTTCTATATTAGACGAATCAAAAGAATATTCCCGACACTTATTTTGGTATTGCTTAGTTGCTTGGTCTTTGGATGGTTTGCTTTGCTATCAGACGAATATCAACAATTAGGTAAACATATCTTTGGGGCATCTACTTTTACGAATAATTTTATGTTTTGGCAGGAAAGTGGGTATTTTGATAATGATTCTAATACTAAACCCTTGCTTCATCTTTGGTCTTTAAGTACTGAAGAGCAGTTTTATCTTTTATGGCCTTTTCTTTTATGGGCACTCTTTAAATGGAGGGCTTATCTAGGGAGGATTTTATTAAGTTTCACTATTGGTTTCACCTTACTTCATTTTTTGACCTTTTACTCTGATCGTATAGTGTCTTTTTATGCGCCTTATGCAAGATTTTTTGAGCTTCTCATTGGGGCTTGTATCGCATATCAGCATCTACATGCTAAGACAAAAACTACTCACCCTTTATTGAAGAAATTTAAATCTATTCAGTCCTTTATAGGGTTAGGCTTAATTCTCATTGGCATCCAAATCATTACCAAGGAAAGTCATTTCCCAGGCTGGTATGCCCTCTTATCTCCTGTGTTAGGTGCAGCACTTATTATTGATAGCCCCCAAGATTCATTTATTAACAAGCATCTATTCTCAAACAAAGTACTAGTATGGATAGGATTGATTAGCTATCCCCTTTATTTATGGCATTGGTCCCTTTTATCTTTTGGTTCTATTGTAGCAAGTCAAATGCCTCCTTTAAGCATTAGGATTACTTTAGTCATCCTAGCGTTTCTATTAGCCACACTTACTTATTACTTAATTGAAAAGCCTATACGATTTGGAGATCCAAAGAAATCGAAACAGAAAGCTATACTTCTTGTTTTAATTATGGTCTTAATAGGTATTGCTGGCGGAATAATTTATAAAGAACAAGGTTTAGAAGGAAGAAATGCTGCGAGGCCTGTTGTTAAGCATGAAGGGGATTTGGGTAATAATTTTTACTCGTTATATATAAATAAAAATTTTTATATATGTGACGATGAATTACTTATCAAATCAATTAAAAATTTTGGTGTGCGATGTTTTCAGTCTAAAAAAGATCAGCCGATTGATATCGCTATTATCGGCGACAGCCATGCTGAGCATTTATTTATTGGCTTAGCCGAGGCAATGCCAACAAAAAATATTATGTACTACTCCGGGGTGTATATACCCAATGAAAACAATGCAGAATTTAAAGAAATTTATAGTTTTATTATAAAAAATCTAGGGGTACATAAAGTAATCATAAGTGCATACTGGAAACATAGATTGGGTAATGTGCCAAAAAAAAGCTCATTAAGTGCTCAATTAATTCCCAGCATTAAGAGCCTGGAAGTAAATAATAAAAAAATTTATATTACAGACGATACGCCAAACTTTAGCTTTAGTCCAAAACAATGCAAATACATTAGACCTTTGTCAAATAAAAATAATTGTCAAGAAGATAGCGATTATTTTTATAGCCAAGATAAAAAATATTTACCTGAATTGAAAATTATTGAAAAGAAGACAAAAACTAAGTTAATTTATACAAGCAATGCATTATGTTCACACAATACATGTAGCATGGAAAAAAATAATAAAATACTTTATTCTGATGAGCAACATCTGAATGCAAACGGATCTCGCTATATAGCTAATTTCATAATTGACAGGAATCTTTTAGATTAAAAAAATTATGGGCATTATACAAATGAAAAAATAAAAGACTGGTGTAATTAATTCTACAAAGATTCTCCAAATATAACTTCGCCTTAAATTTTCAATTAATATACGTATTATCTATCTTTCATTAGTTTTAATTGTTAATCAAAATATTTTTATGGACATATTACAAACTAAACACTTACCTAACTCCTACTACAGGCCAGACATAGACGGACTCAGGGCATTAGCTGTCTTATCTGTCGTGTTATTTCATGCCTTTCCTGAATGGTTTCATGGGGGTTTTATAGGGGTTGATATCTTCTTTGTT
>Ga0214919_10001071_pt1 | contig 46017 bp, 45 predicted proteins | sample LL1503_MetaG_FD_177994 | JGI IMG/M metagenome (GOLD analysis project Ga0214919, IMG submission 177994) | Freshwater microbial communities from Lake Lanier, Atlanta, Georgia, United States - LL-1503 | ecosystem: Environmental > Aquatic > Freshwater > Lake | place: USA: Georgia | collected... | reverse complement strand
GCGATATGACTAATCATGGCGGATATATGCGGGGCCATTTTAGGTGCCTGAGCGATGACTGTGGCATCGATATTGCCGATTTCATAACCAGCTTCCCTTACTCGACGTCCAGCATCTTTGAGCAGTGTGCGTGAATCGGCACCTGCATATTTAGGATCGGTATCTGGAAAATGGCGGCCAATATCCCCCAAGCCCGCCGCACCGAACAATGCATCCGTAATCGCATGTAACAAGACATCAGCATCCGAATGCCCCAACAAACCCAATCGATGAGGAATTTTTACGCCACCAATAATCAGCGCCCTACCAGGTACCAATGCGTGGCAGTCATAGCCTTGACCAATGCGATAGGGTGACGCCTTTTTCATGCGATTCCTTTGATAAAGAGCTCAGCCAATAAAACATCGTGTGGCAAGGTGACTTTAAAATTACGCGGACTACCTTCAACCAATTTTGGTTTCAGACCTAAAGCTTCGATCGCACTCGCCTCATCCGTCACATGGCTTCCGCTTTGCAACGCCGATAATAACTGCGCATGTTTAAACATTTGCGGTGTTTGTGCTGCCCATAAATGCTCGCGCGACACCGTATGTTCAGCATGGCCATGGGCATCACTACGCTTAATCGTATCGACCACAGGCAGCGCCAGTAAACCGCCCACAGGATCATCCTTCACCGCAGTAATCAGTTTATCAATTAGAGCCACTGTCAGACCCGGGCGAGCGGCATCATGCACCAGTATCCAATCATTAGCATCCACCTGCGACTGCATGCCCTGCAAACCATTCGTCACTGAAGCGTGGCGAGTAGCGCCACCGCAGCGAAGTATCTGCGTACGTGGTTTCGTCGGAATATCCTCGATATACGCATCATCCGCGCTGACCACCACAAAAATCTGTTGAATCTGTTCGCAATCGACAAAGGTATCCATCACATGCTCAAGCATAGGTTTACCCAGCAGCTCGGCATACTGCTTGGGTACCGTGGCACCCATACGCGCACCCACGCCAGCGGCAGGTATCAAGGCAATAAATCGCGGCAAATTCATCAAACGTAACGAGGAAAATCCTGAGTTGAACGGAAAGGCGCTTTCCGGGAACGCGTTGCTTCAGCCACGAAGAACTGACACACCGTATTTTGATCGCATCTCTAAGAATCAAGAACTAATTTATAATCGTACTACGTTTTTTTAGTGTCATTTACTGTCAATCAAGCCTCGTATCCGGTTCCATGAGCCCTCACTCGCGAAGACAGTAGCGTCTTTGCAAACCATGCCCCTGAACTCAACTACCCCGCTGCCCAAACCTGGCAACCGATTTGTACTTCCCGCCCTGCATGGCGCTGGCGAGGCGTATGTACTCGCGCAGGCTGCGCATGCGCTCAAAACAGAAGGCCGGATGCTGACCATTGTGGTGGCTGACGCGCCGGATGCGCAGCGGCTGCTCACAGAAATTCAATGGTTTGGCCAATCTGGCGAGCTAGCGCTGCGATGTCACATGCTTCCCGATTGGGAAACGCTGCCCTATGACGCCTTTTCTCCGCATCAAGATCTGGTCTCAGAACGACTCGCCACGCTGCATGAAATTCACAACAAGCAATGCGATGTGTTGATTGTGCCTGCGACCACGGCCTTGGTGCGCATGGGTCCACCGTCATTTCTGGCCTCCTACACCTTCTTTTTTAAACAAGGTGAACGTTTAGACGAAAGTCGTCTGAAATCACAGCTCACCTTAGCGGGCTATTCGCATGTCGCACAAGTCATGTCACCCGGAGAGTACTCGGTTCGCGGTGGTTTGATTGATTTGTTCCCGATGGGATCAGTTCTTCCCTACCGACTGGATTTATTCGGCGACAGCATTGAGACCATACGCACCTTTGATGTGGATACACAGCGATCGCTGTATCCCGTCAAAGAAGTCCGACTTCTACCCGGGCGTGAATTCCCCATGGATGAAAATTCGCGCAGCACGTTTCGTAGTCGCTGGCGCGAAGTATTTGAAGGCGATCCTACGCGCACCACGATTTACCGCGACATTGGCAATGGCATTGCCTCTGCAGGTATCGAATACTACTTGCCGCTGTTTTTTGAACAAACAGCAACCTTGTTTGATTACTTACCCGAAGATGCTAGTTTTGCCCTGTGCGGTGATATTGACGCATCGATCAAACGCTTCTGGACCGATACTCGCTCGCGCTACAATTTTTTAAAGTCAGATCGCGAACGCCCACTGCTCTCACCCGAAAAAATTTTTCTTAGTGATGAAGATTTTTTCACTCTGCTAAAACCTTTCGGCCGTTGGGTCATGTCGCACTCACCGGTGGCTTCCGATCTTTCAGCGCTGGTACCTGACATCGCTGTTAACCGCCGGCAGGATGATCCACTCGCTAATTTGCGTTCATTCGTGCTGCAATCGCCTGCACGAATTATGATCTGCGCAGAATCGAGCGGACGGCGCGAAACGCTGCGCGAGTACTTCAACGAATACCAATTACCTTTAGCGGTCTGTGAAAGTCTGGATGATTTTTTAAATCATCACGAAAAATTAATTCTGTGTGTATCACCACTGCATTCAGGTTGCTTACTATCTGACGCACTCGGCAACATCGCATTCATCACCGAGACAGAGCTATACGCTGGCAGTGGTCGTCGCGCTGGCCGAAAAAAACAAGAAGCTGTCACGCAAGTTGATTCCATGGTGCGGGATTTATCCGAACTAAAAATCGGTGATCCGGTCGTTCATATTAATCATGGTATTGGCCGCTATCACGGCCTGATTAGTATGGATTTAGGTGAAGGCGAAACGGAGTTTCTGCATCTCGAATACGCCAAAGAAACCAAGCTGTATGTACCCGTATCACAGCTGCATGTGATTTCGCGTTACTCCGGAGCGGCACCCGAAGATGCGCCGCTTCATGCCTTAGGCTCAGGGCAATGGGATAAAGCCAAGCGTAAAGCTGCCGAACAAATTCGTGACACAGCCGCAGAGCTTTTAAATTTATATGCACGACGCGCGCTTCGCCAAGGTCATTCCTTTGAATACTCAGCGCATGATTACGAAGCCTTTGCTGAGAGTTTCGGATTTGAAGAAACGCCGGATCAAGCAGCAGCAATTAATTCTGTTATCAAAGATATGACTTCCGGCAAACCGATGGACCGTTTGATTTGCGGTGATGTTGGATTTGGAAAAACAGAAGTCGCACTACGCGCAGCGTTTGTTGCGGTAATGGGTGGCAAACAGGTCGCCATCCTAGCGCCTACCACCCTACTCGCTGAACAACATGCACAAACTTTTGCCGATCGTTTTGCTGACTGGCCCGTAAAAATCGCCGAGCTATCGCGCTTTCGCACCGGTAAAGAGGTCACGCTAGCACTTAAAGGTATGGCGGAAGGTACGATCGATGTCGTGATCGGTACCCACAAGCTGTTGTCATCGGATGTGAAGTTTCAACGTCTGGGCTTAGTCATCATTGATGAAGAACATCGTTTCGGTGTGCGCCAAAAAGAAGCTTTGAAAGCTCTGCGTGCTGAAGTTGATGTACTGACGCTCACCGCCACACCGATACCTAGAACACTCGGCATGGCGCTTGAAGGCTTGCGCGATTTTTCTATCATCGCCACAGCCCCACAAAAACGCTTAGCGATTAAGACCTTTGTACGCAGTGAATCGGATTCAGTTATACGCGAAGCATGTTTGCGCGAACTCAAACGTGGCGGGCAAGTTTATTTTCTGCACAATGAAGTTGAAACAATACAAAACCGAAAAGTACGTTTAGAAGAATTAATCCCCGAAGCGCGCATTGCGATTGCCCATGGCCAGATGCATGAGCGCGATCTCGAAAAAGTGATGCGCGATTTCGTGTCACAGCGCTTCAATATTTTGCTGTGTACCACCATCATCGAAACAGGCATTGATGTACCCACCGCTAATACTATCGTGATGCATAGAGCGGATCGATTTGGTTTAGCTCAATTACATCAGTTACGCGGTCGAGTCGGTCGCTCCCATCACCAAGCCTATGCTTACTTGCTGGTTCATGATGTGCACTCGCTGACCAAACAAGCTGATCGCCGTCTGGAAGCGATTCAGCAAATGGAAGAATTGGGCAGTGGCTTTTATCTGGCCATGCATGATTTGGAAATTCGCGGCGCCGGTGAAGTGCTGGGCGAAAACCAATCCGGTGAAATGACGGAAATCGGTTTCCAACTCTATTCCGATATGTTGATGGCTGCTGTCCGATCACTGAAAAACGGCAAAGAGCCTGACCTGGCCGCACCCCTATCGACGACAACCGAAATTAATTTGCATGTACCTGCCCTCTTACCTAGCGATTTCTGTGGCGACGTGCACGAACGACTTTCCATCTATAAGCGACTAGCCAATAGTCAGTCGCTCGATGCGATTGACGACATGCAAGAAGAAATGATCGATCGCTTTGGCAAATTACCCGATGCCGTGAAAGCCTTAGTCGAGACCCATCGCTTACGCATATCTGCAAAAACGGTAGGCATCATCAAAATTGATGCGCACGCCGAGTCGGCGACGCTGCAATTCGAACCCAAACCACCGATTGATCCGATTCGCATCATCGATCTGGTACAAAAAAGCAAAAACATAAAATTATCCGGACAAGATAAATTGAAAATCACTGTCGCCATGCCCGATTTGAGCTCACGTGTTTTACAACTCAAATCGACCATTCGTGCGCTAGTGTCTTGATCAACTTTACTCTCTGCATAGGCAATGAAACTGATTCTGCAAGGTCCTGGAGCCACTAGTCACAACATTGAGCGAATCGCTGCCCTCGCTCATGCCACAAACATTACCGCCATTGCGGATTTTGCCTTTCGATGTGATGGCATCGTTGATACGCCTCTCATTCGCGAGGCAGTAGAAAATAGCTGTATAGAAGAACACATCGATCACAGCTTCATTAGTAGAGACTATAGCCTCAATGATTTTCGCGTACTGGTGATGGATATGGATTCAACCTTGATCACCATCGAATGCATTGATGAAATTGCAGATCTGCACGGATTAAAATCTGAAGTCGCAGAGATCACCGAATCCGCTATGCGGGGCGAACTAGATTTTCGTTCCAGCTTGACGCGTCGTGTCGCTTTATTAAAAGGACTTGATGCATCGGCATTACATCAGGTATTTGATCAGCGACTGCGCCTCTCCCCAGGCGCACGAGAATTACTCAAAGGCGTGAAAGCGGCTGGCATACGTACGGTATTAGTCTCAGGTGGATTTACTTATTTCACCGATCGATTGCAACTCGAACTCGCTATCGATTACACGCGCGCCAATGTACTTGAAATCGACAATGGCAAACTTACTGGAAAAGTCATTGGCGATATTATCGATGCTACGATCAAACGACAAACTGTTGAAAATGAATGTGCTGCATTGCACGTACCCACAAGCGCTGCGATGGTCATTGGCGACGGCGCAAATGATCTTGAAATGATGTCGGTGGCTGGCTTATCCGTGGCGTACCGCGCAAAACCCGTAGTGCAACAGCAAGCTGATGTTGCATTGAATTTTTCTGGCTTAGATGGTTTACTGAATCTTTTCCGTTGATACTGCCGCATAGCGACAAGGCTGAACGATTTTTATGGATCATCAAATCTACTACGACGTTGATACCGAAGCCCAGAAAAATATGCTCTGGTGGCTTTATGTTGGGCACGCGGTGTCGGTATTTTTCTCTCTCGGCTTGCTCTCGTTTATTCCCTTAATAATCAATTACGTTAAACGCGGCCGAACCGAAGACAGCTTTTTGTATAGCCATCATGCTTGGCAAATACGCTCGTTTTGGTGGTATCTGGTGTGGGTGGGAATCGGCGGTCTGATCGCGCTATCAATCATCGGCATTCCGCTGGCGATGTTGATTTGGGGTGTGGCGTGGTTATGGAAAGCGTATCGCTTGATTCGAGGTTTTATCGATCTCTCCGACAATCAAGCTATGCCAACGTAGCGAGTGCCTGTTCTAAGTCAGCGATCAAATCGCGCGTATCTTCCAGACCAATATTCAAACGCACTAGCTGACCTTGGTGCGGCCAATGACTGCGCATGGTCGCAATTCGGTACGGTACTGCGAGGCTATTCGCTCCACCCCAGCTGTAACCGATCTTGAATAATTTCAGGCTATCGATAAAACGATCGGTTTGTGCTTCAGTAAACCGTGAATCAAACAACATTGAAAACAATCCGCCTGCACCCGTGAAATCTCGCTTCCACGTGGCATGTCCAGGACAATCGTCGAAAGCGGGATGCAAGATATGAGTCATCTCTGAGCGCGACTTTAACCACATAGCGATATCGCGCGCGCTGCGATCATGCGCTTCGAATCGTAGTTTCATAGTGGGCAAACCACGCAAAACCAAGAAAGTATCATCAGCCGACACACCCAAGCCGAGTCGCATGTGCGCTCGCTCTATTTTGTGATGCAGGTCTTTAGAGCTCGTAATGACTGCTCCCATCAACACATCCGATCCACCCGAGTGATATTTCGTTAAGGCCTGCATCACGATATCCACACCATGATCAAAGGCACGAAACGCCAAGCCGGCTGACCATGTGTTGTCGAGTGCTACCAATACGTTTTTTTCTTTAGCTATGCGACAAATCGCCGGTATATCCGGCACTTCCATTGAGACCGATCCCGGCGCTTCCGTCCAGATCAAACGTGTTTTCGTATTGATCAACTCGGCCATACCCTCAACTATCATGGGATCGTAATAGCGCGCGGTAATGCCAAACGATTCGCTTAACCAGTTACCTAATTCGCGATTTGGGTTGTAGACGTTATCTGGGAGCAGCATCTCATCACCTGTGCTGAGCAGCGCGAGATCAATCATCGCAATCGCAGCTAAACCACTGGGTGCAAGTAAGCAGTGTGTGCCGCCTTCAATCTCGGCGAGTCGTGCTTCTAGCGTAAACGTAGTGGGCGTGCCATGGAGACCATAGGTATAGGCATTTTTATCTTGCCAGTTGCGCGCACGAAGTGCAGCAACGTCTTTGAAAATAACGGTCGATGCATGATGAATCGCAGTGGGGAAAGCGCTAAAGCCTTCCGGTGGACGATAGTCCGTGGTGGTTAGCAAGGTCTGCAGATGTTTTTTATCCATGGCGCTCACAGAAAAACAATAGCCTCAATCAACGCTGCCCCACAGATCATGAGCATCAGCCGCGGTGACGGTGACATCAACGAATTCACCCACCTTGAGTTGGCGAGCAGGATCGTAAGGCAGTTTTATGTACACCACGCCATCGATTTCAGGAGCATCGGCAGAAGAACGAGCGACCGCACCATTACGATCTACTGAATCAATTAATACGCGCTGAGTTTTACCGATTTTGGCTTGCAGACGTTCACGCGAAATTTTTTCTTGTAACTGCATCAAACGGCCGCGGCGTTCTTCACGCACGGCGTCCGGTACCGCTTCGGCGAGTGCATTCGCTGCAGCGCCCTCGACAGGTGAATAAGCAAAACATCCCAGCCTATCGATTTGTGCTTCTTGTAAAAAATCTAGCAGATGCTGAAATTCTTCTTCAGTCTCACCGGGGAAACCTGCGATAAAGGTCGAACGTATTGTTATATCGGGACATATTTTTCGCCAGGCTTGAATACGCTCGATATTTTTTTCGCCATTCGCCGGACGCTTCATCCGCTTCAAAACATCGGGATGCGAATGCTGAAGCGGCACATCCAGATAAGGCAGCACATGTCCGCCATTCATGAGTGGAATGATGTCATCGACATGCGGATAGGGATATACATAATGAAGCCTGACCCAGGCATCGTAGTTTTTTGCCAGCTCTCCGAGTGATGCGACAAGCTCGGTCATGTGAGTTCTTACTGGTTTGCCATTCCAAAAACCAGTGCGGAACTTGATATCTACACCATAGGCACTGGTGTCTTGTGAAATCACTAGTAATTCTTTGACGCCGGATTTAAATAAATTTTCTGCTTCAAGCATGACATCGGCAATCGGTCGCGACACCAGATCACCGCGCATAGAAGGAATAATGCAAAAGCTGCAGCGATGATTGCAGCCTTCAGAAATTTTTAGATACGCGTAATGCTTAGGCGTGAGCTTGACACCTTGCGGTGGTAACAAATCCATAAATGGTTCATGCGGCTTAGGCAAATGCAGGTGAACGGCATTCATTACCTCACCCAAGGCATGCGGGCCAGTCACAGCTAATACTTTGGGATGAACTTTTTGCACGATGTCCTCACCCGCAGCATCTTTTTTACTACCTAGGCAACCCGTCACGATGACCTTGCCATTTTCATTCAGCGCTTCGCCAATGGCATCGAGCGATTCCTGAACAGCTGAATCAATAAAACCGCAGGTGTTTACGATCACCAGATCAGCGCCGTCATAGGACTTGGCCGTTTCATAGCCTTCGGCTCGCAGCTGAGTCAGAATTTGCTCAGAATCGACTAAGGCCTTGGGACATCCAAGCGAAACGAAACCAACTTTGGGTGGAGTAGCTGACATGTGGAAGGTGATAGAAAAATCTCTGATAAGAAGTAGCGTGACCCAGCATTGTAACCTTTACCGCTTTGTCACTTTACCGAACTGTGCTGCCTTAAAAATAAAAGCCGGGCTGAGTGAAATCTCAGTCCGGCTCTGCAATGTTTCGAACAACTTATTTTGCGTCGCTACCGCCAGCGGCAGGCACGCCTGGGAAAGGGAAAACGCCAAAGACATTCTTCGCCTGACTTTGCATCTGATCCTGCATCTGCATGAACAAGCTCTTGCTCTGTTCAATGTAGTTACTCATCATGCCTTGCATCATCGGCGCTTGAACGCTCATGAATTGCGTCCACATCTCAGGACTAAAGGATTTTTCGTCGATCACACCACGGGAGTTTTCCGCCATCTTATTTTGGATGTCGATAAACACTTGAATATTTTTTTCGAGATACGAGCCCATCATGCCCTGCATAGAGTGGCCGTAGTAGCGAATAATCTGAGATAGCGATGAACTTGAGAACATCGGTTGACCGTTCGCTTCCTCTTCCAAAATAATCTGCAACAAAATACTGCGCGTCAGATCGTCTTCCGATTTAGCATCGATCACCACAAATTGTTCATTTGCCAAAACTAGCTGCTTCACATCAGCTAGCGTGATGTAGGAACTCGTCTGGGTGTCATACAAACGGCGATTAGGGTATTTCTTTATCAGGCGTTCCGATGCCTTTTTTGAGCTACTCATGGGTTAATCCAGTTATTTTGCGTCGCAATGAAAAGTAGCGACATTATGAACAAATTCCGAACTTTAATTCGATTTTCTGCCCGCTATAGTGCACCAAAACAAGACCCTGGGAAAGCATGGCTAGGCTAAACAGGCATTTATTGCGGCGCAAGAGCTATTTGAATCTCAAAATGCTATCAGGTCAGAGCGCGACGCAGCATTTCGGCAGACTAGGCACACTCAGGCCTTAGCTTTTACATAACGACCCGGAGCGGGTTCAATTGGTGGGTGAGCTTTATTACCCAGCTTGCGTGGCGCCTCTGTTTGCTCACCAGCGTGACTCGCTAAAAAATCGGCCCACTCACCCCACCAACTACCCGGATGCTCAGTTGCTCCCTCCATCCAAGCGCTCGCGGTTTCAGGCAATTTGTCATTGCTCCAGTAGCTGCGCTTCTTTTTCACCGGTGGATTAATCACGCCTGCAATGTGACCCGAAGCCCCCAACACAAATCGATTATTTTTACGCTTGCCTGAATTGATCAAATTGGTCGTTGAGTAGGCACTGTGCCAGGGCACGATATGGTCTTCGCGCGAGGCGTAAATAAAACTAGGTACCTGCACCTTGCCAAGATCAATCGGATCACCTGCAACAGACAGCTTGCCCGGAACCTTCAAATTATTTTCCAGATACATATTGCGCAAGTAATAGCAAAACATCGGGCCGGGCAAGTTGGTGCTATCAGAATTCCAATACAGCAGATCAAAGGCCGGCGGCGCTTCGCCTTTAAGATAATTCGCTTCCACATAATTCCAGACAAGATCATTTGATCGAAGACTAGAAAACGCCGTGGCAAAATCACGGCCTGGCATCAGACCACCCTTGCCTATAGATTGCTCTCGCTGCGCGACCTGAGCTTCATCGACATACACATCGATAGAACCCACATCAACAAAATCCAACATGGTGGTTAACAAGGTCAGGCTGGAAACGGGTTTTTTGCCACGTGCCGCCATCGCCGCGAGTGCGCTTGCCAGCAGCGTGCCGCCAACACAAAAGCCCAATGCATTCACCTGCTTTTGACCGCTTATCTGTTGCGCCACCTCGAGCGCATTAATCACACCTTTTTCTACGTAGTCATCCCAACCCAGATTACCCAAGCTCTGATCAGGATTGACCCATGAAACGACAAACACCGTGTGTCCCTGTTCAACGGCATAACGAATCAATGAATTTTCTGGCTGCAGATCAAGGATATAAAACTTGTTGATACAGGGAGGCACGATCACTAAAGGTCGTTGGTAAACCTGTTTGGTGAGCGGGCGATATTGCAGCAGCTGAATGACGTCGTTTTCAAAGACAACTGATCCCTCACTTGCAGCGACATTGCGCCCAACCTCAAAGGCGGTTTCATCGGTCTGCGATATATGACCTTTGCGCATGTCGGTGAGCATTTGCATGATGCCCCGCTGCAGACTTTCACCTTTTGAATCAATCAATAATTGCTGCGCCTCAGGATTCGTTGCGAGAAAATTCGCAGGTGACATAGCATCAACGGTCTGCTGAGTCGCAAAGCGTATTTTTTTCTTGGTCTGTTCATCCACCTCGACGGACTCAGCCAAAGCATTTAAAAATTGGGCATTCAGTAAATACGTTGCTGCATTAAACGCATACAAAGGATTGGCGTGCCATGCAGGCGCAGAAAAACGTCGATCAGTAATTGCAGGAGTTTTTGATTCCATTAAGCCTGACCACAAAGCAGAAAATTTTTCTGTGTAGTCTTGTTGCAGCTCCATCAGCTTTTCCGGGGGCACCAAGGCCATCACGTTTTGCGTCTCGCTGTGTCCAGACATTCCTGGCATGCCAGACTGCATCAGATTCATCATCGATTGCCAACCCTTGGGGTCAGACATTTGCGCCAGCCAGGCCTGCGCGTCATAAGCAGTCTGAGGTTTAGGCTGCGCTTTGCTTTCGGATTTACTCATGCAATCTTCCCCGTCACTCGTTCTTAGGATTTCACGTATGCTGCCAGTTATCCTTTATTAGGTAACTAGACACATGCATATCGCAGCCGTTGGATGGATTTATGTGGTGCTGATGATGGCTATTACTGAAGAATCAGTGATAGCAGCCATTATGACTTTTTTCTTTTATGGCGTCTTGCCAGTGTCTATCATTGTTTATCTCGCCGGCACGGGCACCCGTAAACGACGTCGCCAGCAAGAACAACTACAAGCAATGCAAGAGCGACAACAAGCCGAGCAGAACGATACGCCGCAAGCTCACTGAGTTACTTGATCCAAATCATCGTCGCCATCCGCCCCGTCACGCGATCGCGACGAAAGGAATAAAACTCCGAAGCTTCGCTGACGGTACAACGATCCCCACCCGCCACCTGCACAACTCCCGCGCTGACCAAAACTAAGCGAGCGAGGGCCGGTAAATTCGCTAAGTATTTATCTGGCTTGTCCACTATCGGCTCAAAGGCTGATTTGGCCGCCAGACCCAAGTGTTGAAAGGCGGCCAGCACGTCTTCACCAACTTCAAAACGTTCAGGTCCTATGCCCGGCCCTAACCATGCCACGAGCTCGTCTGCCCCTGCCTCACGCAAATGTTTTACGGTGTTCTGAATCACGCCACCGGCCAGACCACGCCAGCCAGCGTGGGCGGCGCCCACCACTTTTCCGCGTTTATCCGCCAGCAGCACGGGCATGCAATCGGCCGTCATGATCGTGCAAACCTCACTGCCAGCTGTAGCCATAATGGCATCGGCACGCGGAGCAGCATCGCTGGTCGACACGTTCTGCGCATTAACCACCTCTGTGCCGTGTACTTGCTCCAGCCAGATCGGATCACCAGGTAAAAGGCTACGCAGCAATGCCCGGTTTTCAGCAACGGCTTCTGGAGCATCGCCCACATGCGCACCCAGATTGAGCCCGCCCGATCCTTGCAAATCAGCATAGACGCCGGTGCTGACACCACCTGACCTAAGAGTGGAAAGCACGCCAACACCCTCAGGTAACTCAGGCCAGTGGATGTCTAAAGTACGCATCGTTTAGCAAATGTCTGGCGAGATGTGATCAAAGCACCATGCCGGCCTGCTGCAGCAAATCGGCCATATCCGCAGGTAACTCGGCATGCCACTCAATCTGAGTACCGCTGGTCGGATGCACTAATCCCAAACGCTCAGCATGCAAGGCCTGACGTGGAAAGACCGAAACCAAATGCGCCTTGCCATACACAGCATCGCCAACGATGGGGAAGCCCAATGATTGAAGATGGACACGGATTTGATGCGTGCGCCCTGTCTCTAACTGACAGCGCAACAGCGTCACCGCTTTACCGTCAAGCTGGGCGCTGACCACTTTTTGGTAATGCGTAATCGCCATTTTGGCTTGCGGCGATTTGCTAATCGCCATGCGTGTGCGCTCACGCGGATGGCGCCCGATAGCCGCTTCGATACGGCCGCTGGAAACTGGCTGACCCCATACCAGCGCCAGATACTGGCGACTCACCGTGCGCTGCTGCAGCTGTCGAACCAAATCCGTTTGCGCCTTGAGCGTCTTGGCTACAACCAGCAAACCACTGGTATCTTTATCCAAGCGATGTACGATGCCCGCCCGAGGCACCCCCATCAACTGTGGGGAATGATGCAAAAGACCATTGAGTAGCGTACCCGACCAATTGCCCGCGGCCGGATGTACCACCAGCCCCGCTGGTTTGTTGACGATGATCAGCGCATCATCTTCATGCACAATCGTTAAGTCCAAGGGCTCAGCTACAAACGCCTGATCGTGATCAGCCGCCTGTGGTTCAACGGTTACGCTTTCACCGCCCAGCACAGTGGTACGAATTTTGGCCGGTTTGCCGTCGACCAGCACCCAGCCTTCTTCTATCCAGTGTTGCAAACGGGCGCGCGAAAACTGCGGCAATAGCGTCGCGATTACTTTATCTAGGCGTTCGCCCTGATAAATGTCGTCCAACTGCAGGCTAAGGGGTTCAAGTCCGGTCGAGGCTAGGTCAAAATCGTCGGCGTCATCGATGACCTCATTGTCAATCGTTAATTCAGGAGCTAACTGGCGGGGTGGTTTCACAAATATGTCCATCGGCTATAATCGCCGCACTTATTGATGAAGTGAATACGCCCCATCCCATGTTAAAAAAAATTCTGACACTTGCCTTGATGGCGCTGGTACTCATATTTTCCGGCTGCGGCTCGCTGGGAGATAAAGCGGATGAGACCAAAGGATGGTCGGCGGAGAAATTATACGCTGAGGCCAAAGATGAAATCAAAAGTGGCAACTACGAAAGAGCGATCAAGTATTTAGAAAAACTTGAATCACGCTACCCTTTCGGAAAATACGCGCAACAGGCGCAAATGGAAATCGCCTATTCCTATTTCCGCCAAAATGATCAAGCTCAATGCTTGGCTGCGGTTGACCGCTTTATTCGCTTGCATCCGAATCATCCTAACGTCGACTACATGTACTACCTCAGAGGCCTTGCCAATTTCAATGACAAGAAAGGCTTGTTCGATTTCATTAGCAGCCAAGACCCTACTGAACGCGATCCCAAAGCTGCGCGCGACGCCTTTGATGCATTTAAACAGTTAGCTGATCGCTTCCCAGACAGCAAATACGCCGACGATGCCCGTGATCGTTTGCGCTATTTGGTAGAGGCCATGGCGCAGTATGAAGTTCACGTCGCCGATTATTATTTACGTCGATCAGCTTTTGTAGCTGCGATCAACCGCGCTCAAAACGTGATTCGTGACTATCCGGCATCGCCATCCGTGCGGAACGCCTTGCGAATCCAAATCCGCGCCTATGATGCGCTGGGCATGAAGGATTTAAGAGATGATGCTGAGCGCGTATTCGAGCTCAACTACAAAACCAACTCGGCAGCGAAAATTAATCCTGAGACTGAAAAATCGTGGTGGAAATTCTGGGGTAACTAAATTTTTAACGGGCCTTCAGAGGCCCGTTATTCATTAGTGGCTCGTAATTGCTCTGTTGTTCTTGCCATTTTATTAGTCCCGAATTAATCCGATACTTTGCGTCGAAACACCCAACTTGTCTCAGTCGAGCTTTTCGGCTCATAGGCATATCCCTCTGAATCAAACAATCGCAATTGCTCAGGCTTGGTGATTTTCTTTTCAATCGCATAGCGCGCCATTAAACCCCGTGCACGCTTAGCATAAAACGAGATGATCTTGTATTTGCCGCCCTTCCAATCCTCGAACACCGGTGTAATTACAGGCACCGCTAAATTTTTCGGCTTGACCGATTTGAAATATTCCTCTGAAGCGAGGTTGATCAAGGCAGAAGATTTCACAGCCACCAAGGACTCATTCAAAGAGGCAGTCACCTCATCACCCCAAAATGCATACAGATCTTTGCCCTGTGCATTCTGCAAGCGCGTACCCATTTCCAATCGATACGGCTGCATCAAATCCAAGGGACGCAATACGCCGTAAAGGCCCGAGAGTATGCGCAGATGATCCTGAGCCCAGCTCAGTTGTTTTTGATTCAGAGTGCGCGCATCTAAGCCTTCATAAACATCGCCATTGAAAGCGAGCAGCGCTTGGCGAGAATTTTTAAAATTGAATTTCTTTGACCAGCTGGCATAACGATCAGCATTTAAATGCGCTAGCTGATCAGAAATTTGCATCAAACTACCCAACTTATCAGGCGAGAGTTCGCGCAGCGTACTAATGAGTTCAGCAGAACGCGGGATAAAATCCGGCAAACTGTGTGCCTCAGTCGTCAAAGGCGATTCATAATCCAGCGTCTTTGCCGGTGAAAGTACCATCAACATGATTGCAATTCCCTAAGTCGTCATAAAACACACGCATGATACCCAAAGCTACGCAAACCGCTCTCCAGCGCATAGTCATCGACACCAATGTCTGCCTCGACTTATTTATGTTTCGTGATCCGCGCTGGCAGGCACTGATGGATGGGATTCAGAGTGGCGAAATGGAGGCCGTCACTAGTGCAAGCTGTCGGATGGAATTCACGCTGGTGCTGGCCTACGAAAAAATGCAGTTATCTACAGAATCTCAAACTGCGATTTTGCAAGAATTCGATCAGTTCATCCGCTTGATCGATTTGCCTGCGTCCGCCTTAGAAAACAGTGCCATTAAGCTACCGCTATGCAAAGATCGCGATGATCAAAAATTTATTGAACTCGCCTATGCCAGCCAAGCCGATACCTTGATCACCAAAGATAAAGCCTTGTTGAAATTAGCCCGGAAAACGATACGGTCGCAATTATTCAGGATTTTTTCGCCCGAATCGTGGCTTGCTTCATATGTACCGAAGTTAGACTTAAACAAATAAAAACGACGTCACATTGTTAAAAAGTGATGTCGTTTTTTTATCGATTACAAAGCAAATAAAGTTCAGCTTCTGCTCTTAATTCGTTCGGCTAATTCAGCCGCATTGGCCTTGCGATCTTCCGTGACTTTTTTTACTGTCGGACGTTCACCAACGAGTTTCATGTAGTCTCGTACTGGATAGGCGGCCATCATATCTTCGCCATAAATCGCTTTAGTTGCCATACCAATTAACGGCAAGTGTACCGTTGCAGCACAATCAGCCATCGTAAATTCACTGCCCGCAATATACGGTGAAAAATTCGCTATCTGACCAAAGGCGGCGATATTACGCTTCAATTGTTTTTGCACGCGAACTTTCACGTCATCAGCGATTTTCCCTCCGAAAAACGCCTCAAAATACAATTCACGAGCAACTAATTCAAGATGCAATTCCATGAATTGAATCAATTGGCGTATGCGCGCTGCTTCATATGGATCAGCAGGAATCAAGGGCTTTTGCGGGTAGGCAGACTCGACATAGTCGAGCATCACTTGCGATTCAAACAACGCCTTGCCATCTATTTCAAAGAAAGGCACTTTACCCAACGGGGATTTTTCTAGCAGTGCAGGCGATCGATCTGTCCAGACCTGTTTTTCTTCAAAAGGCACGCCTTTTTCTAGTAAAGCTAACTTAACTTTGTTGTAGTAATTACTCGCCGAAAAACCGCATAAAGTTAGCATTCTGTCTCCTTCTGAGGTGTGTAAGGGGCACCTGAGCAAACCGAATAAAACGGGTCGCAACAGGTACAATGTTTGATATGAAGTCTACCACCTCTCAACTGACGTAATCCGGCCGATAAGACCGGCACATAGCCACCCTAAATTCCTCATGTCTGCTGAATTACTTGCCACACGTCGTGAGGCCACGCTCATCCTAACGATCTCCAATCCGGGCGCGCGCAATGCGCTGCATCCGGATATGTACGCCGCAGGTATTGAAGCACTTGAGACTGCCGAGCGCGATCCCGAGATACGCGCGGTCGTACTGACCGGCGCGGGAGATACATTCTGCGCCGGTGGCAACCTCAACCGTCTGCTTGAAAATCGCACCAAAGATCGTTCTGTCGCTGCCGAATCGGTCGGCAAACTACACGCATGGGTAGAAGCTCTTCGCGATTGCCCCAAACCAGTGATTGCTGCTGTTGAAGGCCCTGCTGCGGGCGCTGGGTTTTCGCTGGTACTCGCTTGTGATTTGATCGTGGCCGCACATTCTGCGCAGTTCATCGCTGCTTACGTTAAGGTTGGACTTTCACCCGATGGCGGAATGAGTTGGGCATTATCGCAATCGCTACCAAGCCAACTCGTGACAGAAATTCTGATGGAAGGTAAACCCATACACGCCGCACGATTACATCAACACGGCATCATTAATCGCGTGGTGAGTGATGGTCAGGCCTTGAATACCGCACTCGATTGGAGTGATGAACTGGCACGACAATCACCTAACTCAATCAGCTCGATTAAATCGCTGGTACGAGAAGCATCAACCGCAACTTTGCCAGAGCAGCTTAAATCTGAACAACATGCTTTTGTCGAGTGCTTGCATCACCGCGATGCACTCGAGGGCATGACTGCATTCCTAGAAAAAAGAAAGCCGAATTACTCATGAGTTTCAATAAACGACGTCGCGTTTTTTTAATGCGACATGGTAGCGTGACGTACTTTGACACCAACGGTAAACCATTTTTGCCAGAGACCGTCCCGCTGAATGAACAAGGGCGCGCACAAGCCACAGCAGCAGGCAAGGTATTTGCAAAGGTTGGCATGCAGTTTGATAAAGTCATTGTCTCTGGTCTTCCTCGCACATTGGAAACAGCTACGCGAGTACTGGCAGAGACCGGTCAACAGATTGACTTTGAAGAATGGCCCGAATTAGTAGAAATTCGCGGTGGCAAACTATCCGCGATTCCTGATGAAAAATTGCGCGATGCCTTCACCGGTGCGTTTGAAGGCGTGGCTCTCGAGCATCAACAGTTTCTTGGCGGTGAGAGTATCGGTGAGCTAATGGATCGCGTGCATCCGCAAATCGATACATTACGCTCCGATCCCCATTGGGATACGGTATTGATGGTGCTGCATGGTGGCGTAAACCGCGCCATCTTGTCGTATGCTCTGACAGGACAACGACTGTTTCTAGGAAATCTAGCCCAAACAGCCGGCTGCATTAATGCTCTCGATGTAGGTGAATCGCGGATGGACTGGGTGGTACGCCTTATGAATTATTCCCCCCCCTCCGAGCTTCAACATGAATCGCGCGGAACCACCATGGAAGCTCTGTTTGAGCAATACAAGAAAGTCCGTGGCTTGTAAGCTTAGCCCAGTAAACTAAACCCCATAATAAAAGTAGCGAGGATAGAAGTAATGTACGAAGAATTCATGGGCACTAAGCCCGTCGCCGAACGATTGAAAGTCGACTTAGACGCTTTGTCAGCGTACATGCATGAGCATGTCGATAATTTTAGTGGCAATCCCAGTATCGAACAATTCAAAGGTGGGCAATCGAATCCAACCTTCAGACTCACCTCAGGCAGTCAGCGTTATGTACTGCGGACCAAGCCTGCGCCTGCTGCCAAGCTACTGCCTTCGGCACATGCGATCAATCGCGAATACCGAGTCATGGACGCGCTTTCGAAAGCCGGCTTCCCTGCCCCAAAACAATACGCATTGTGCGAAGATGAATCCGTCATTGGTCGCGCCTTCTACATCATGGAATGTGTTGATGGTCGCGTACTCTGGGATCAATCATTACCTGGCATGAGTAATGAACAGCGTGCAGCGCACTATGACGAGATGAATCGCGTCATAGCTCAACTGCACAGCTTGGATTACAAAAAACTTGACCTGGAAAGTTATGGCAAACCCGGTAATTATTTTGGGCGCCAGATCGATCGCTGGATACGTCAATACAAAGCTGCAGAGACCGAACACATCCCTGAGATGGAGCACTTGATCGAGTGGCTACCAAAAAATATCCCTGCCGGTGAGATTACGACCATTGTTCACGGCGACTATCGTCTCGACAATATGATTTTTCATCCAACCGAGCCGCGCATTCTTGCTGTGCTTGATTGGGAGCTTTCGACACTGGGACATCCACTCGCCGATTTTTCCTATCACTGCATGAGCTGGCACGTGGAACCCGATTTATTCCGCGGCATTGGCGGTCTTGATTTGAAAGCACTCGGCATTCCAAGTCGAGATGAGTACATCGCACGTTACAGCGAGCGCACTGGCATTAGCATCAACAAAGATGATTTCCGTTTTTACCTGGCTTACAACATGTTCCGCATGGCAGGTATTTTGCAAGGCATCATGAAGCGCTACCAGGATGGCACGGCCAGCAGCGAGCAAGCACTCAAAAGTGGTCAAGCGGCCAAACCCATGGCGATCATGGGCTGGCAGTATGCTTCGGGACAAAAAAGCCTCTAACCACTCATAATTCACCCACAATAACAATCGAGGACACCTTATGGATTTCGAATACTCCCCACGCTGCATGGAGCTGCGCGAAAAACTAAACCAGTTTATGGATGAATTTATTTATCCGAACGAGCGCACTTACAAAGACGAAGTCGATCGCAATGGTCGTGAGAAAGGTAATCGCTGGATACCCACTAAAATTGTCGAAGAACTAAAACCGATTGCTCGCGAACGCGGCTTGTGGAATTTATTCCTGCCAAAATCGCATCGTGCACCTGAGGGCTTATCAAATCTGGACTACGCACCTTTGTGCGAAATCATGGGTCGTATTACCTGGGCACCAGAAGTTTTCAATTGCTCCGCACCGGATACCGGTAACATGGAAACGATCGAGCGCTATGGATCAGAAGAGAATAAAAAACAATGGCTAGAGCCACTACTGCGCGGCGAAATACGATCAGCATTCGCCATGACCGAACCCGATGTTGCTTCGTCTGATGCGACTAATATCTGCACTAGCATTGAGCGCGTTGGTAATGAGTACGTAATCAATGGCACGAAATGGTGGACCTCAGGCGCAGGAGATCCACGCTGCAAGATCTATATCTTGATGGGTAAAACAGATGGTGATGCACCACGCCACTCACAACAATCGATGATCTTGGTACCTGCGGATACCAAAGGCGTAACCGTTGTTCGTCCATTATCTGTCTTTGGTTACGATGATGCGCCACATGGTCACTGCGAAGTTAAGTTTGAAAACGTACGTGTGCCTGCTTCCAATATGCTGCTCGGCGAGGGTCGTGGTTTTGAAATCGCTCAAGGTCGTCTTGGACCTGGCCGTATTCACCACTGCATGCGCGCTATCGGTACTGCTGAACGCGCTCTGGAACTCATGTGCAGACGCATTGATTCACGTGTGGCTTTTGGTAAAAAAGTATCTGAACAAGGCGTGTGGCGTGAACGTATCGCTGAGTCCCGTATCATGATTGATAGTGCTCGCTTGTTGGTACTCAAAGCAGCCTACATGATGGATACCGTCGGTAATAAAGTAGCGAAGAGTGAGATCGCTATGATTAAAGTTCTCGCGCCGGTGATGGCACAACAAATTATCGACTGGTCGATCCAGGCGCATGGCGGTGGCGGTGTGTCGGACGATTTCGCTGTGGCTCAATTGTGGGCTCACAACCGTACGCTGCGGATTGCAGATGGTCCGGATGAAGTGCACCGTAACGCGATTGCGAAGATCGAATTATCGAAATATGCCAGCTTGCCTGGTGAATCACTCGATCTACCCATCACACGCTCATAATTTAGCGCTTTGTTTGCGTGCATTGTTTAAGTAACAAAGCGCCGGGGTAATCCGGCGCTTATTCATTGGAGAATCCTACGATGATCGACGTCTACTCCATGGCCACACCGAATGGCCACAAAGTTCACATCATGCTCGAAGAATGTGGACTGCCCTACCGCGCGCACAACATCGACATTGGTGAAGGTGATCAATTCAAACCAGAATTTTTGGCGATCTCTCCCAACAATAAAATCCCAGCTATCGTTGATCCGCATGGCCCAGATGGCAAACCATTTTCAGTCTTTGAATCAGGAGCCATTCTGATTTATCTTGCTAGTAAAGTAGATAAATTTTTAGGCAAAACCGATAGAGAAAAATTCACTGTCTTGCAGTGGCTCATGTTCCAGATGGGGGGATTAGGTCCTATGCTAGGTCAAGCACATCATTTTCGCATCTACGCACCAGAGAAAATTGACTACGCCGTGAATCGCTACACCAATGAAGCAAGACGACTATATGGCGTCATGGATAGACAGCTTGCCAAACATGCCTATATCGCCGGTGACGAGTACACCATCGCTGATATAGCGTGCTTTCCATGGACTCGCTCATGGAAAAATCAAGGCATCGATTGGGATGAGTATCCTCACGCTAAGCGCTGGCATGATGAGATCGCTGCGCGCCCAGCTGTACAACGTGGTGTTGAAGTGCTCACGCATTTGCGTAAACCACTGGTGGATGATAAAGCTAGAGAAATGATGTTTGGTGCAACTCAATATAAAAAGCGTTGATAGTTTCAACGCTTTTTATGTTCTTGCTTAGTTTAGAAATATTTTCTAAGCACTGACTCAGCAACACATACGGGCTTGTCAGACCCTTCTCGCTCTATCGTCATCTGCCAAATACTCTGTACGCAGCCGTCCATAGGCTCGATAGCTAACAGCTTGAACCGTCCCCGCAATCTGCCGCCCACGAGCATGGGTGAGGGAAAGCGAACTTTGTTCAAACCATAGTTAATACTCATTTTTCCCGCTGGTAGATCAACCACGGATTCAAATAATGCAGGAATCAGTGATAGCGTCATATAGCCATGGGCGATCGTGCCACCAAAAGGTGATTCGCGTTTTGCACGCTCTACATCCACATGTATCCATTGCGGATCATCAGTCGCTTCGGCGAATTGATTGACTCGCTCTTGCGAGATCGTCATCCACTCTGACACAGCCACTTCATTTCCTACTTCTGCTTGTAAGTCAGCTACGGTTGCAAATTGTCGCATGTGAATTTCCTGAAAAATCAAGCCACACTAGCAAAGCTAGGTTGAGCAATAAATCGCGCCAGATGATGATCAGTATCACCCAAGGTCAGTTCAATCGCTGAGAGCCGTTTAAAGTAATGCGCTGCGGGCATTTCATTAGTGACGCCCATGCCGCCATGCAGCTGCACCGCTTGCTGACCAATGAATTTCATTGCCTCGCCTACTCGCGCTTTCGCAGCTGATACCACACGGCGACGCTCAGCCACATCGGATGAAGCAACTTTCACTGCAGCCAGCATCGTCATAGAACGCGCTTGTTCAAGCTGCATGAACATATCGGCCATGCGATGCTGTAGCACTTGAAATTTACCAATCGGCACGCCGAATTGTTGACGTGTGCGAATGTACTCAAGGGTTGCTGCCTGCAAGGCTTCCATTACACCGAGCGCTTCAGAACACAACAAGCTCACACCATGATCAGCTGCTGCATCCAGCACATCCCAGCCCTCTGATTCTTTACCCAACAACGCTGTGGCTGGTACATATACCTGTTTACATTGAACAGTCGCACTACGCATGCCATCGTTATTGCGACTTTCATGCAAAGTCACACCAGCGCTATCCACGGGCACCACGAATAAAGAAATTCCATTGGTGTCTCGCGCATCACTACCACTACGGGCTGACACAATCAAATAATCGGCTTGGCCTGCGTGCAGCACATTCACCTTTTCGCCATCCAATAACCAACCATCGCTCTTGCGAGTCGCGCTCAGGCTAATGTTGTGTAACTCATGGCGTGACTGGCGCTCGCTTAACGCGCACGCGAGCTTTATTTCACCACTGGCTACTTTAGCCAGTAATGCACCTTGTCCGGTTGCGAGTTTTAAAAACGCCACGCCTAGCAAAGTAGCAAACACAGGTTCAACAATTAACGCACGACCTAGTGCCTGCATCACCACCATCTGATCAATCGCTGAACCATCAAATCCATCATAGTCAGCGGGCACAGGCAAAGCGAGTACACCTAACTCGGCCAGTGCATTCCAAGCCACATCAGAATGGCCACTCTCTGAGTGAATAATTTTTTTACGTGTATCAAAGCCGTAATCTTTTTCAGCCCAGCGCGTGATTGCATCGAAAAGCTGCTGCTGCTCGGGCGACAAATCAAAGTCCATAGTTATCTCCTTGAATAGTCGCTCTATAAACCCAGAATCATCTGGGTAATGATATTGCGCTGAATTTCATTAGAACCGCCGTAGATGGTCGTCTTACGATAGTTAAAGTAATACGGCATCAACGGGGCGGCATCGTCATCCATCGCCATGCTGTGTTCAGATTCACCTTCAAGATAGGTTGGATCAAACGGCAGACTCATAGGACCTGCCGCTTCCACCATCAGCTCTGTAAGACGCTGCTGTATCTCGGTGCCTTTGATTTTTAGCATTGAGGCTTCAGGGCCCGGTGCACGCTGCTTAGCCTCTTGATAAATCACACGTAGCACGGTAACTTCTAATGCCATCAAGTCCATCTCTAAGGCCGCTACTTTGTGCGCATAGACTGGATCATGAAGTAATGGCTGTCCGTTTTTTTGCATGCGCGTTGCGAGTCGCTTGATGAACATCAGTTCACGCTTAGAACGTCCCACTGCAGCAATATTCGTGCGCTCATGGCCAAGCAAATATTTCGCATAGGTCCAGCCGCGATTTTCTTCACCCACAAGATTTTGTGCGGGTACACGCACATTGTCGAAGAAGACTTCATTCACTTCATGATCTTCATCCAGCGTAATGATGGGGCGTACAGTGATACCCGGCGTTTTCATGTCGATCAGCAGAAACGAAATACCTTCTTGCTTGCGTACTCCAGTATCTGTTCTGACCAAACAAAACATCATGTCGGCATACTGAGCCAATGTGGTCCAGGTTTTTTGGCCATTAACGATGTAGTGGTCGCCTTTGTTTTCTGCACGTGTTTTTAGCGAGGCAAGATCCGACCCCGAGCCTGGCTCGGAATAGCCTTGGCACCACCAATCGTCACACGCAAGAATACGCGGCAGATACTGCCGCTTCTGTGCTTCATTACCAAAGGCAATGATCACCGGCCCGACCATATTCACACCGAAAGCAAGAATCGGCGGCGATCCAGCTCGCGCGCACTCCTCTTCCCAAATATGCTGTTGAACCTTGGTCCAGCCCGTGCCGCCATGTTCTACCGGCCAGGCGGGTGCTACCCAACCCTGCTGGTAAACAATCTTGTGCCAGCGCGCATAGTCCTCGCGCTGCAAGCGTTTGTGATTCAAGACCTTATGCTGCAAGTCTTTGGGAAGATTCGCTGCTATCCACGTGCGTACCGTGTCGCGAAAGGCCAGATCATCTGGCGCGTAGTTCAGATCCATGCAGTCTCCGTTCAGTCTTCTTTTTAAGCACGACCGTTCAGATTTTACCTGAAGAACTTTTCACCTGAGGAACTTTTGTATTCTGTAAATTTGATTAGCTAAATAACCGATGACCGACCGGAGGAACGCGCAAGCGCGTCGACCGGTGGTCGGGTACTTAGTTTAAAAACATCAATCAATGTAGGAATGAAAGACGTCGGGATGCACAACCGCACTGGATTGTGCGGACGAATTTGCGGGTAAATGGCTGCAAGCCGCAAGCGACAGGAACGCCATAAGGATCAGGCAGGTTTTCATGATTTTCCTCTTATCAATTACTGGTGGTTGGTCCACAGGCTGCTTGCTGATCGGCATGGCCAATCGCTCGCGGACCTGCGTTCAGAGCATGTGTTTAATTGATAGTTTCATCGATCAGGTAGTTCACGATTTTTATTAAGTTTATTTTGGCTGAATACCGCCCATTGAGGCGACTATCGATGGAACTCACACACCCACTCAGCAGAACACATAAGCCTTACGTCTGATCGATTGAATAAAGGACAAACTACCGCTCAATTTGATTTTGATCAGCGTTGAGTGCAAATGCCTTTCCAGATGGCTTCGTGCCTTAGGCTCTGATCTGAGGCAGCCCAGGCTTGAGCTTCCGACTCTTTATGCAATGTAGAGCCCATAGCCATGTTTTCAGGGAAAATCTCTAAGCTAACTTGACGGATTTTCTTTCCATCACAATCGACGTCATACCAAGCTTTGGCACTGAGGTACTCATGACTATTCAATATTTGTGGTTTATGAAAGTCTTGTGTGCTCATAACCCGAAATATGTTTCCGTTTTTCTCAGCACCTTCTTTGTCGATGTACAAGATGCCATCACGCGTTTCAGTCAAAATACTCAAAGCCGCATGTACAGGCCAACTACACAATGTCATTATCAAGCTGAATAAAAAACCGCGCATCATCGATCTCCAAATTAAGGTTGATTATCGTTCCGTTCTGGCAGATTATAAATAAAGCTGTCAGCACGCCAATCAGCCATTTCAATCTCACCTAAGGATAATTTTTTTGCCGTAAACTCCATTGGTTTTTTTGCCAGTGGATAAGCGCAGAGGTGACTTATACGATACCACTCATAGGCTTTTAGGTAGCTCTGCTCAGTTCCCTGTCCATAGGCATACAAAAAAGCGAGATTAAATTGTGCTTTTGCATGGCCTTGTCTTGCAGATAACTCATACCAGCGTAAAGCCTCTTCGAAGAGTTGAGCCGTACCGAGACCCTGTGCATACATCTGACCCACTTCAAACTGTGCATCGGCATTACCCTGTTCAGCCGCCCTTGTGAAATACTTTAGGGCGCTGATTAAATCAGGGTCGTTATGCCGTTTAAATACAGTTTTTTTATGAACCGTTATCGGCTCGTCAGCAAGTAAATTTTGTGGTGGTGCTATCCACTCGCCTCGGAGTAAATAACCTAACCTCAACTGTGCGGGTGCATATCCTAGCTTCGCGGAAGATTCATACAAATGCCTGACTTGACCCTTAGCTTGTATTAGCTTGGGATGTTGCTCAAGTAATTTAGCCCAGTGATAACGTGCTTCGCGATGATATTGTTCTGATGACAGCTGAAGTAATCGAACAGCTTCAGTTGTATTTTTTCGTACGCCGTTAGCCTTGGCATACGCCAACCCTAAGTGATACTGTGCATCGGAATTATTTCGTTGCGTAGCACGCTGCAACCACTCCAGCGCCATGCTGGCATCCTGATCAACATCCACTCCTGCAAGCAGCTGTGCACCTAGCGCTGCCATCGCTGGAACATTACCTTCATCGTCGGGATTACGTGCTGCCAAAAGCAAGTTCACTGCTTTCTTCACTTCGACCATCATTTTTAGAGCACGACGCGCATCTAAGCCCGTTAATTCATCACTCAACATAGTAATTTGCGAGGCAGCTCGCGGCTCATCACGACCCTGGGCCAACCTAAACCACATCAACGCACGAACTTTATCTTTTACACCTGCTTCACCACGCAAGTTCATCACACCTAGCTGATAGCGCGCTCCAGAGTGACGACACAACGCAAGGAATCCAAATACGCGTCGAGCGCTATGCAAATCCGTTCCAAGCCCATCGCCATGTCGCCAGCGTAGCGCTTGTTCATACAAGACACCCGGTTCATGCTTTAGCAATGTATCAAGACTGAGATCAGAAAATTTCATCGAAGCGGTACAATCTACATAGGTGATTAAATCGCCTTAGTAGTCTGCCACAAAAAATGCGCCCACCACAATTTCGCTAAGCACGCTCTAATCTATGCAGCCAAAGGCGTTTTACCCAAAATAAGATCAGCCGCTTTTTCAGCCACCATCATGGTCGGCGCACCGGTATTCCCAGAAGGCATAGTCGGCATGACGGAAGCATCGACAATACGTAATCCATCAATACCTTTGAATCGCAGATCGGCATCGACCACCTTACCCATACTGCAGGTACCAACAAAGTGCCAGCCCGTTGTGCCACGCTGACGTGCGCAATCGAGTAATTCAGAATCACTTTCAGCACTCGGTGGAGGAAATTCATCACGCTCAATGTAAGGAATTAGCGGCGCGCTATGCATCAAGTGCCGCGACAATCTCAATCCATCGATAGCTACTTGCTGATCTTCTGAACTTTGTAAATAGTTAGGCTGAACCAGAGGTAAATCGAATGGATCGCGTGAACGCAAACTAACCTGCCCTGTACTGGTTGGGCGCAACTGATAAAAACCTAAAGTCATACCCGGAAAATTATCTAGCTGACCCGCCACACCCGACGCATAACTACCCGGTGAAAAATGGAATTGCAGATCATTTAAATCAAGCTCAGGGCGTGACTTAGTAAACGCAAATGCCACCGATGGGCTAATCGTGATCACACTCGGCTTACCCATCAACCACTTAGCGACTTCACCAACTAATCGAATACCCCGCGCTGTATGATTAATAGTGGTCACACCTTTGACGCGCAAAATAGTGCGGATCATGTAGTGATCTTGAAAATTCTCACCCACGTGTTCCGATGCATGGACTACGGGTATACCCATTTTTTGTAATTCATCAACCGGACCCACACCGGACAGCTTCAAAATTTTTGGCGTATTCGCGGCACCCGCTGAGAGTATTAATTCACGCTTGGCATGCACCGTATGCGCAGCACCGCCGCGTTCGTGCTGGTAGCTCACGCCGACTGCACGCTTACCTTCAAACAGTATCTTGTTCACATGCGCGTTGGTCTTAATCGTCAAACGACCTGTGGCTTTGGCCGGATTAAGAAAGGCTGTCGCTGCACTAAAACGTCGACCTTTGTGTATCCAGCGCTGGTAGTAACCTGCACCGGTCTGATCGCCGCGGTTGTAATCTACATGCATCGGCAAACCGTACTGACCTGCAGATTCAATAAACGCATCACACAAGGGATGACGCCAGTCACAATCACTAATGGGTAGCAAACCATCACGGCCACGCACACTAGAATCGCCTTGACCTAAAAATCGTTCAGAACGTTTGAAATACGGCAGGATGTCTTGATAACGCCAGCCCGGATTACCTAACGCGGCCCATTGATCAAAATCTTCAGGCTGACCTCGGGTGTAGTTAAAACCATTAATCGAACTCGACCCACCCAGTGTGCGACCCATGCGTGTGGTCACACGCCGACCCGCAGAACCTTCCGAAGGTTCGGTTGAAAAATCCCACGTGTAATTGGGATTGTGTCCTACATAAATGAAGCCTGCTGGAATGTGAATAAACGGATGTAAATCGGAAGGTCCCGCCTCTAGCAAACAAACGCTATAGCGACCGTCTTGACATAAACGATGCGCCAACACACAACCTGCAGCACCTGCTCCGACGATGACGTAATCAAACGATTGGTTTTCCATGATTTTTTTATTTATTGTTATTAAAAATTACTTGGTGATAAAGGTACTCGCCCTCGTATTAGATCAGCGGCTCTTTCAGCGATCATCATCGTCGCAGCACAAATATTTGCCGATGGTATAGTCGGCATCACGGATGAATCAGCGACGCGTAAATTTTGAATTCCATGCACACGACATTCATCATCAACCACTGCACCGCTATCATCTGCCTTACCCATACGCGCCGTGCCATTCAGATGATATGAAGAGACGCCATACTGTCGTATGAAACTTAGTAATTCATCGTCGGTGGTCTTATCACTACCTGGCATCGATTCCGACTGCACATACGGTGCTAACTCAGGCGTTTGCAACAGACGGCGCGCTAGGCGCACGCCACGAATCAAGGTCTGCTGATCACGTTCGTGACTCAGGTAGTTAGGTTGTATCAAAGGATCGTCAAACGGATCTGAACTACGCAGCTGCACATTACCCCGACTCTCTGGCCTATGCTGCCATACCCCACACGTCATACCGGGATATGTATCCAACATACCGACGTAACCTTCGCGATAGCTCGCTGGTGAAAACACACCTTGTAAATCGGGGCGACTAGCATCGCCCAGTGAATTACAGAAAAAATGAATCAATGAAGGGCTCAACGCCAGTATGCTGGGCTTACCCATTAGCCAACGCGACACCTGCCCTACTAAATTTAAGCCACGCGACATTTCGTTCATGGTGCGTGCATTTTTCGCACGCCCGACCAATCGTATAGAAAAATGATCAGATAGATTCTGCCCCACGCCCGGCAAGTGGCGATTAACGCGTATTCCTTGTGATTGCAAAAATTCAGCATCGCCAATACCTGAAAGCTGCAACAACCTAGGTGTATTAATCGCCCCCGCGCATATAATTACTTCGCGGCGTGCATGGACTTCACGCAGATTGTCTGATGAAGCACCACGCACGTACTGCACGCCCGTTGCGCGCCCTCCATCCACCACAATGCGAGTAACTCGCGCATGCGTTCGAATAGCCAAATTATTGCGAGATTTAATAGGCTTAAGAAAGGTGCGCGATGTACTCATACGCCAGCCTTGATGAATCGTGCGCTGAAAAAATCCTACGCCCGCTTGCGATGCGCCGTTGTAATCGGCATTACGAGGAATTCCTAAACCTTGCGCACCAGCGATGAACGCATCATTGATCGGATGATGCCAATCAATGTCGCTTACCGGCAGCAATCCATCATGGCCGCGAAAGTTGGAATCACCCATTGCATACTGCTCGCTCTGTTTAAAGTATGGCAAAACATCGGCGTAACTCCAGCCTCGGTTACCTAGCGCGGCCCACTCATCGTAGTCTTCACGCTGACCGCGGTTGTACACCAAACCATTAATAGAACTTGAACCACCTAGAACACGGCCCTGCGGCAATGGCACGCGCCGACCCATCGTTTGTGAATTAGGTTCGGATGAAAATTGCCAAGTGAATTGAGGATCAAACAGAACTTTGACGAAACCGGCAGGAATATGCAGCCAAGGATGCCAGTCACTGGGGCCGGCCTCGAGCAAACACACAGTAAGGTTTGTATCTTCGCTTAAGCGGTTGGCCAGAATAGCTCCAGCGGCACCCGCCCCCACGATAACGTAATCAAAAGTCTCAGGAGGCCTGCTAAGCGATGTGGTTGCCATGAATCGTCGTTTTGCCAAGGTTGCCAAGCATCGCGAACACGTTTCATGCTCGCTTACTTCTAGCAGCACATTTTATCAATCTAGCCTGCTACCCATCGCACGCCGATTGAATAATTAACTTCGCAAAAGCAGAAGTCTAGCCTTAGTAAATGCAAAGCTGCTAATAGCATTAGATAGCAGCTTTGCAAGCCTAATCAATCGAGGAAGTCTGGCTGCTCTTTCACTATGCGCGCATACAAAGGCTGGAACTGGAACCAACCGGCGTAGGGAGAACCGACGATGTCGTAGGTTTGACGGGCCGACTCAGGAGAAATGGTTTTAAGTGGCTTGCCATGCGAGGCTGCTTCGGCCAACAACTGCACCTGGCAGCTTCGCTCTAGACAGATGTACCACCAGGCAGCGGCATCGACGGTTTGACCCGCAGTGATGATGCCGTGGTTCTGCAAAATTGCAGCCTTGTGCTGACCCAAGGCTTGAGCGATGCGAACACCTTCATCTACTTCGACGGCCACGCCACCAAAATTTTCATAGACTGCATGATCATCATAAAAGGCGCAGGCATCCTGAGTAATGCAATCCAAGGTGCGACCTAAGGCTGACCACGCACGGCCATACGGTGAGTGCGTATGCGCGGCGGCATTTACATCGGGACGCAAGGTGTGAACAGCGGCATGAATTGCAAACGCAGCACAGTTCACCGGATAGTCACCCTCAACAACATTGCCTTCGTGATCAACACGTATCAAATTCGATACTTTGACCTGACTGAAGTGAACACCGTAAGGATTAACCCAAAACGAATCCGTAAATTCAGGATCGCGCGCAGTGATATGACCAGCTACCCCCTCGTCAAAGCCAAAACGAGAGAACAAGCGAAACGCACCAGCTAGCTTTTGCTTGCGGTGCAGCCTTTCTTCAGCCAGCGTCTTAAATACCGGGATAGAAGGCAGGCTGGGAGAATTCCCGTTGCCCAAATACTGTTGATTAAGCTGGATGGCCGACAACTCGGACTGGTCATTCATGGCATTTCCCCATAATTAGGCGATTAATGCCCAAATGTTAGCATTTATTGGAAAAGCCACTTATCGGCACAAGGGATTGACTAATTCTATCTAGCCATCATACGTAACTTTGTGTTCGAGCCAATTTTTTGATCAGGAAATTTATACAACTGCTCCAACACTTCCTTGCTATTAATGCTGACATGACGGGCTCTTACATTAATCGCACCAATTCGACCGAATTGAGAAAATGAACGACTAACTGTTTCCATAGACAATCCCAAGTAGCTACCAATCTCTTCTCGACTCATGCGCAGAATAAACGATTTAGCAGAATAACCCATCAAGTGAAATCTATCTGATAATTGCACCAGAAAAAAAGCTACTCGCGATTCTGCATTCTGAGAGCCCATGATGCCAATCATCTCTTGCTCACGAATTAATTCTGAGCTGATCATTCGATATATCAATTCTTCTAATTCACTATTTTCACGCACTGCCAAGATAAGTGTTTTCAAAGGCAAGCTAATTAAATTGCAATCAGATAAAGCGGTCACTTCAGATTTGTAATGTTTAGTGTGAATGCCATCTACACCTACTATGTCACCCTTCATCGGAAAACAAAGAATTTGCTCACTGCCAGAACTACTGATAGAAGATGTTTTTAAAAATCCTGAATGAACGATGTATATAGAGTTAAATTCCTGGCCTGCAGTGAAAACTTTCTGCCCCGACTTAAATTGTAAATGCTGAAAATAAAACTCACTACTATTGCGACTGTTAGGAACAGACATGCCAAGTAAGCTACAAAGGTCAGTCAAGCTAAATCTACATGATTCATTAACATGACTTTCTGGTTTTTCGGTCGCGATAACGGTCCTGGGCAATGGGATTGGATGGTTAACAACTACCGATACTGTATTCATTTTCGCCGCCCGTCTATTTGAAGATTGTCCAACAAGGTATGACAGCCTTCTTGTCACATAGAGACCACTTACAAACTCGACCTACCGCTTAGCTGGATCAGAGGAACCAAACGTAATAGCGGTACTATGAATAGGATTATTTGTATGTGCTACAGCACACCGAGAGCAATAACCTAAATTGCAAAGACTCAAGGCCACAGGTGCTAGACACACCCCTTGGAAAACTTAGTGCAGGCTTAAAGGAGCGCACGCTAATCGATAGCATTCACAAACCATTTTTTCAAGCAGCGATCGATCGATAACTTCAACACGATTTCGTTTCAAAAGTACCGCATCGAGCAAATAGAGTTCATTGAGAGCCAAGCTAATTGCCTCGCGCCGAACGCCTAACATCATGCCAAGCTCTGCATGAGAAAATAAGATCGTGGTCGACTGCGTGGAATCTAATGTATGAAGTATCCAGCGAATTAATTGCTTCCTAAGCCTATGGTGACTCACGCAAGCAATATTACGTACCATCATTTCAATGATAGTCATATAAAATTGATTCGCTGCCTGGGATATAGATAAGATCTTTAATAAATTTTCGTTAAAATTTACTGCAGAAATTTTATACGCAATACCTTCTTCCCTAATTCGCATCGTACCTACGCTTCCTGCCGTTGGAATAGCAGCGCCAACAATACTCTCTCTCCCAAAAGTAACCGCTTCGATTGAATAGCCGTCACTAAGCTCCACGAAAAAAGATACAACCGTCGACACTGGAAAATAAATCATGTCAGGCGAACTGCCCCGAGCGTATAAAACCTGTCCTTTTTTCAAAAGGACTGACTGTAGCAGTAAGCATAGTTGGTCGAAGTCTGGCTTGGGAAGCTTAGCGAGAAATTCGTTTTTAAGCGGGGAGATGGGCATTTAGAAGCCGGGTATGCCTGTGTAAGGCCGTTCTGGACCCATAATACAAGCCTAAAAGCTACAGCAAATATGGGTGAGCTATGCCGAATTAGGTGAACCCATCATAGGCTCTAAAATCGATCATGTAACCAATAATTTAATATTGATTATCAAACGATTCTAATTACTAGTTTTATTTGATGGTTTACGCATTTACTTGCCGTTATGAGCACAGTCGATTGAATAAAGATGAGACAAGTGAATACGTAACAAGCTAGTTAAGAGCGTGAGGTTATTGCGAAAAATCAAAAATGCTGAGCGGCTTTTGCGCGTAGCAAGAACGAATACTTACCCTACACCCAGGTAGATTTTTCGGATTCTATCGTCAGTTGCTAAAGCTGATGCACTGCCTTCCTGTGCAACGGATCCATGTTCTAGCACATAAGCACGATCTGCAATATGTAGGGCTGATTGCGCATCTTGTTCAGCCATGAGTATGGCCACACCGCCTTCACAAATTTTTCTGATCGCAGCAAAAATTTCCATTTTCAAGCGATGTGCGATACCGACAGAAGGCTCATCTAACAATAACAATTGTGGATCACCCATCAATGCACGACCAATCGCGACCATCTGCTGCTGCCCACCTGAGAGAGTGCTGACAATCTGATCCTGACGTTCCGACAAAATGGGAAACAGAGAAAAAACTCGAGCAAGATCGTTTTCTACTTCTCGACGATTGGTTCGAAGATAAGCACCTAACTGGAGATTTTTCATCACCGATAATTCAGGAAATAAACGCCGCCCTTCAGGACAATGACAAATACCTAAACCCACCACTTGCTCAGTTGAATAAGCATGTAATGACTTCCCATTAAATTCGAGCGTGCCGTGCGAGTTCATCGCACGTGAGATCACTTTAAGTAAGGTCGATTTACCAGCACCATTAGGGCCCAGTATTGCAACTAATTCACCGGGTTCTATCTGTAACTGAATTTTTTCTAATGCTATCGCCTGCCCATACGCGGCAGTCAGCTTATCGAGTTTAAGCAGCATGATGCACCGCCATATCAGTTTGTCTGCCTATATAAGCTTCAATTACGCGAGGATGAGTAACAATTTCAGCGGGTGTTCCTTCAGCAATCACCTCACCAAAATCAAGTGCGATTACGCGCGATACCAATTGCATAAATTCGCGCAGCTTATGTTCGATTAATAAAATGGTGAGCTGCTTCTCAGTATGTAGCTGACGTATCAATGATGAGATCGCTTCAATCTCCGATGAACCCAAGCCAGCGAAAGGCTCATCAAGCAATAATAATTCAGGCTCGGCGGCTAATGCGCGGGCTATTTCTAGTCGGCGTAAATCGCCATAAGAAAGCTGCTCGGATGGTGTGTGTGCTTTGGCTTCTAGACCAACCTGTTTGAGTAAATGCATGGCTCGATCACCCAGGCCATCGTGCCGAACTCGCGGGCCCAAGCTGCCCACCAATACATTTTCTAAGACAGACAACCCAACGAATGGCCGACACAATTGGAATGTGCGCGCAATACCTAGTGTGACGATCTTATGTGGCTTTACACCCTGTAACGACTGACCATTGAAAATAACCCGACCGTTATCCGGCGGAATGAAATTCGTGAGCATGTTAAACAGTGTCGTCTTGCCGGCACCATTCGGGCCAAGTATGCCAACGATCTCACCACGATGAATTTGCATACTCACCTGCTTTACCGCATGCAGGCCGCCAAAACGCTTATCAACGCTATCGACTTCCAGCAGCAACGAACTCATGCTCTATCTCCCAGCCCTGATCGCACGCGTTTCCATAGCGGTGCGATAAAGCCATTCGGAAGAAAAAATAAAATAAAAATCAGCAAGAGGCTATAAATCATCAATCGCCATTCACCAAAATTACGCAAGCCCTCGGTTAATAGCGTCAGCAGCAGCGCGCCGCCCACGGGACCATAGATAGTACCCATACCCCCTACGTAAACCATAGTGATGATGGTCACTGACGTCACGACGGCAAATAATTGCGGGCTAACTTGTAGCTGATAGTGCGCGTACAAAGCACCGCCTAAACCAGCGAATGCAGCACTAATCACCAGCGAGACAATTTTGTAGGTGGTGATCGGAATACCTGCTGCTAAACAGGTTGCCTCGTCCCCTCGTATCGCACGCAGAATCAGGCCCCAACGAGATCGCGCCATCCAACTCAAAATGAATGTGGTGGCACCTAGCACCGCCAACACTAACCAGTAATAGTGAAGATTGTTTCGGATGAGTGGGGCGATATCTTGTATACCCTCCTCGCCACCGGTGTACTCCCAAAAAATTAGCATTAAGCGTTGCATGATGACAGCTGCAGATAGCATCGCCAATGCAAAATAGGGCCCCTTTAATCGAAGCGTAGGAAAACCTAGCAACAAGGCAAACGCCACCGCTAATAACATCGAGGCAGGCAAACTCCACCAAGGGCCGAGTTCCATCTGTACATTCACAATACCAGCTACATACGCACCCACACCAATAAACAGCGAGTGCCCAAAATTTTCTCGGCCCGTTAAGCCGGACATGAAATCCCAACTCACCGCCCAGATGCCGTAGATCGCTGCAACAGTTAGTACACCGATGAGATAATTTCCGGGAAAGACCAACGGTGCGACTGCTAGAACAACCAGCGCTGCTGCACCAGCCACACCACTGAGTTTGTCAATTTGCTGAAATCCGTTCACGTAGTCGCCCCTAAAATGCGGCCCGTTTGCCGAAAATACCTGCAGGTCGTAGCACTAAAGTTAGCAGCGTCGCTAACACGGATACGATTTCAGTCCAGCTGGTTGAAATTAAATAAGCGACGAGTGTCTCGGCATAGCCCAACATTAGCGCCGCCAAAATACTTCCTGGAATAGAGCCCAAGCCACCGACAATCACAATCGCAAAGGCTTTAACGATGGGCAGCAAATGCATGGAAGGCTGCACGGAAAGAAAAGGACCAGCTAACACTCCTGCCAGTGCGGCCAACGCTGCCGAGATCGCCATGACTAATGAAAAAATACGATCACTTGGTATACCCATGTATTTAGCGGCTTCCGCGTCTTGCGAAATAGCGAGAATGGCGCTGCCAAGCCGAGTGCGTTGAATAAATAAATAAAGCGCGCCAATCGCAACCACAGCAACGAAGAGTGTTAGTACGCGCTGGCCTGCCACATCCACACCACCAATGCTGATCTTCGTATCGATAAATGCAGGCACGTTGCGATACTCTGAACCAAAAATTAAAAATAAAGCCTGCTCGACTACGAGGGACACTGCTAGCGTAATCATCAACACACCGAGCTGTGAATAACGCAGTGGGCGTATCAATACTTTTTCAACCACGACGCCAAACACAGATACGCCAGCAATCGCAAGAATTGCTGCCAGCCACAATGGCAATCCAACGAGGGAAGTCAGCACATAAGTAGCGTAGGCACCCAAGGCATAAAATGATCCATGCGCGAGATTAAGCACGCGGGCTACACCAAAAATCAGCGTGAACCCGACGGCCAGCATGGCATAAATAGCGCTGGTAACAGCGCCGTAGATAAGAATCTCCACTACTTCATCCAGGGCGGCAGGATGAAATTACCCGTGCGCAGTTCTTTGGGATAAATGACTACGCGCTCGCCTTTGTCTTGCCATTGCGCGAAGATCAAATTCGTTTTGCCTTTGCCTGTCATCAGATCATGATTTTCATCGAAAGAAATTTCGCCGGCGATACCTTCGTGTTTTGTTTTCTCCAGTTCTTTGATAATTTTGTCTGTGTCGAAACTACCTGCACGCTTTACCGCATCGGCATACAGAAAGACAGCGTCATACGCAAAATACGCCGTATATACAGGATAGTTTGGCGACAACTTTTTGAACGCATCAAAAAAAGGAATAGTCTTTTTAGTCAATGGTGCACGTACTGCAAAATTAGCTGCCACTTCAGAAATTGATTTACCACCGATGCGGTTGTAAAAATCGCCATCCATACTCTTCACATCAATACCACCATACGGCACAGGTACTTGAGCGTCATGCCATTGCTTAGCAAAAGTATCGCTAGAGCCGTGTGAAACGGTCACGATCAGATATTGAGCTCCACTTGCTTTGATCTTGGCTAGCAGTGGTGAAAAATCAGATGTCTGTGTATCGAATAATTCGGTCATTCGAATATCAGCGCCGACTTCTTTTGCGCCCTTACTCAACACGGGCACTAAATCTTGTACCCACTTGGCATTCTCGCCAACGATCGCAATCTTCTTGTAACCTAATTCACCGATAACAAAATTGGAAATAAAGTCGACCAAACCACGCGCCTGATGCGCTGCATTTATAGGTCCTACTCGAAAAACATACTTGTAGTTGTCGTAATCGGTTTTTACCTTGTTAGTAATACTAGGAGAAGCCGCTCCTACACCCAAGTAAATAGTCTTGGCAGCTGCGATATGCGGTAACTGAGCTAAGGTGACACCGCTGGTATAACCACCGATCAGTACATCGACCTTTTCGTCAGCCACTAGCTTACGAATGGCACTAATACCCGTCTCAGGGTTTTCCGTCTCATCCGCCGAAACAAATTCTAATTTCCGACCCAGTACGCCGCCTTTTTTATTGACTTCATCCACCGCCATTTTGATGGCAGTAAGCGTATCTCTACCCACTTGCAATTGAACCGAAGTAGGCACACCTATACGTATCGGTTTAGTTTCTTGAGCATCGACGGTCGCCGACACAGAGAAGCCTAAGGTAATAAACACACTTGCAAGAAGGCGGACGCTCCAACGAGGAACACGCCATGAATGGATTGCCATACTGTCTCCTTGTCCGGCTTTGTTATCGCCCCTCCGTGGAGGCCTATTCTGTGAAGAGCTCCTCACTCTTTGCTGTGGTCTTCTCTTCTGATTTTTTTGTGTCGGGCTTTTAGGGACCGACAACCCCAATGTAGACGGAACAGGAATTTTGCGCAATGACGCGCTGCCGCAGAGAACTTAGTTATGGCCACCTATGTTTACTTTTGTATCCATTTTGAAAAGGACTAGCCGCAAGCGAAGGGAGAGCCTCGACTATGCTATAAGTCTTTGCAATAGATCTATCGCTCTATGGACAACCAATGAAGACAACACACTATCTGTTGCTAGTTGCAGGAATACTTGTAGCGGCTTCGATTCACGCTGAAACCAAAGTCTATGGCGACCCCGATCTAAAGGCGGTCTTTCCTGAGAAATCAAGCATTGAGAGGCGAAATGCCATTTCACAAATGCTTGTCCTATTTTCATACAAGCACATGAAATCTGTGACTGTTTATCACACTGGGAAAGACGATATCTTTTACTACAGCGCGACTAAAGTTTTGATCGAATTTGATTGCGAAAAAAATAAATCGAAGATTATCAAAACATTTTTCTATTCAGATAATGAAACGAAAAAAAAGCCTATTTATACTCAATCCTCTAGAGGGGAATGGAAATTTGAAACTGACCGCAGCAACCCTAAAAGCCTCATAAGAGCTGCCTGCGACGCTGACTAAAATTTTAAACTAGGTAATCTCAATGCGATTATTTTGGAAAACTATTGCCGTACTGATTTTATGTATCGCCCTACCAGCCAACTCAGCTGGGAAATTCTATACCCAGCAGGAATTCGATACTTTACTAGCTGAAGGAAAAACTTTGGTCGTTCACATTCATGCTGACTGGTGCGGAACCTGCAAGGCTCAGGATGTGCAAATCAATACGGCGATGAATTCGCCTGAATTTAAGTATGTCGTATTTTTTGAAGTAGATTACGACACCCAACGAAAACATGTGAAATTTTTCAATGGAAAATTACAAAGTACTATCATCATTTTCAAAGCAGGAAAAGAAATAGACAGAACCATCGCTGAGCGAGATCCCGTCGAACTGCAGGCGTTTTTAAAAAAATCCTTATAAAAAACACTCATCGGATTACTTATGCCAAAAGCTTTTCTTATCGCTGAATTGACCGTTACTGATCCAGCCATCTATGAAACCTATCGCTCACAGGTACTGTCAACCATTGAGTCCATAGGCGGGAGATTCGTTGTGCGCGGAGGTAAACGACTGCAGGTTGAAGGTGTTGATGAAAGCCACCACAATATGCTGCGAACCGTGGTGGTTGAATTTCCTTCTATGGATATAGCAACCGCGTGGTACAACTCGCCGGCCTATACGACCTTAAAAAATCTGCGTATGAGTTGCTCAGTCGGTCGAGCATATATTGTTGAAGGTGTTTAACAAAAATGTAATAAGGTAAAACACTAGCCTGCTTTGGCAGGTGTAATTGACCAACCCACTTGAATTTTCATGAACAAATCAAATCTGCTCGGTGATTTGCCGAATATCGACGAACAATGTTTCTCTCAAATTGATCCAGCGCTGCTATCGCAGACTAAGCAATCAACCCACCCTGCTCGAATTTTACTTTTGTATGGTTCGCTACGCGCTCGTTCATTTAGTCGTTTGCAAGCGGAAGAAGCGGCTCGTTTACTGAAAGCGTATGGCGCTGAAGCGCGCTTCTTTAATCCTAGTGGATTACCACTACCAGACGACGCACCCGACACTCATCCCAAAGTGATTGAGCTGCGCGAATTATGCGCTTGGTCGGAAGGGATGATCTGGTCTTCTCCGGAACGCCATGGCGCAATGACAGGCATCATGAAAGCGCAGATAGATTGGATACCTTTGGCTCTAGGTGCTGTACGCCCCACCCAAGGCAAAACGCTAGCCGTGATGCAGGTTAACGGTGGCTCGCAATCTTTTAACGCCGTCAATCAGATGCGCGTACTTGGGCGCTGGATGCGCATGCTGACTATCCCTAACCAATCGTCTGTACCAAAAGCGTATGAAGAATTTGACGAGGCTGGCCGAATGAAACCTTCTAGCTATTACGATCGTCTGGTAGATGTGGTGGAAGAATTAGTCAAGTTCACTTTACTGACACGCGATATCTCTCCGTATTTAGTAGATCGCTATAGCGAACGAAAAGAAAATCTTGAGTCAGCATCCGCCCGCGTGTCTCTAAAGAAGCTTTGACCAAGCATCATAGTCCCGATTAAATAGTAAATCTCTAAGACTAAAAAAATCTTGCCGACCACTTAAATTTATTACTCTTCCATATATATTAACTATTTTCGAAAGACTGCAGTAATGAATTTCAATATCGTTTTACATCAACTTGACATACCGAAATTTAAAATTTTCAACGCTTACGTAGAAGTGATTGAAAGCTTGCAGTGGGCTCTAATTGAATTAGGGCACACATGCACGATTTCACGAAACACTATTGATAAAGAATCAAGAAATATCGTATTTGGATGGGAAGTGGCGTTTCAGTTTTTTGAATTACTGCACATAGATCTAAGTACCGTCTTTCCAGAAGATACGATACTTTTCAATTTGGAGCAGCATCACGGCCAAGACATTTCTAAATTTAGAAGATTAACTCTAGCCGCTCAAACGTATGAAATATGGGATTATTCATACGCAAATATTGAAGCGTGGAATCGAGTTTCACCCAAAAGACCTATTTTTCATTGCCCTGTTGGATACTCCCCAACTCTCGAGAAAATTCCCCGCACAACAGAAGACATTGACGTCGCATTTATTGGGCGTCTCGATGATTACAGATTCAAGGTCATCAAAGATTTTCATGCGCATCACAATGGCATTGGTATTTCTACTTATGCAAATGTATGGGGGCCAACACGGGACGAACTGATTGGACGCACAAAAATTTTATTAAACATTTAATCGGGCAATCCAATGATGTACAACATTTTCGAGATTGTGCGCGCTTCGTATTATTTTGCTAATCATAAGGCGGTTGTTTGCGAAGGCAATGACCACCTATTTATGGATGAGTACCTTAAGGGCAATGTATTCATCAATCAGGGCGAAGAATTTGCAAAAATTATTGAATGGCTTTGTAATAATGACTCTGAAAGAAAAGCGTACGCAGAAAATTGCTATGAAATATTTAAGAAACAAGATTTTAGAAACATCGTAGGCAAATACTTTAATCCAAGATAAGTAGACGTTACGATCGCCATAGAGTTATGGCACTGATCTTTGCCAACATCCCATCACAAAAAATCATTTATTAGCTAAGGTAATTCTCCATTAGGATTAAAGCGAATTTAGAAAAGCGATCAATTCATTTCTCTCAACTTCCGATAGCTTCGCAAATAAATCGCGTGAAGCGGCCGCTTCTCCTCCGTGCCACACCACCGCCTCAAGCAAATTGCGCGCACGGCCATCATGAAGAAAATTTGTACCACCATTGACCTGCTTAGAAAGTCCGATTCCCCATAACGGTGGCGTACGCCAATCGCGACCTCCCGCTTTGAAATCGGGGCGACCATCTGCCAGCTCTGGACCCATGTCATGCAATAGCAAATCGGTATAAGGCCGAATGGTCTTACTAGATAACTGAGGCAACAAAGTAGATTTACCTGCCGTTAGTGTAGGTACATGGCACTGCGAACATTTAGTAGATTCAAACAATTTTTCGCCACGAATAACGGTAGGCTTATCGCTATCACGCTGTGGTGGCGCATCGAGTGCTGTTACCCAAAACGTTAAGGCATCCCATAATTCTTGGCGCAGCTCAGCCTTGCCGCTATGTTTAGCGATTAAACATTCCTGTTGTACAGCAGTGCAATTTTGCGTTGGATAGATCGCTGATGTAATACCTATATCGCCTAAAAATGCGGCTGCAAGCTGTTGTTTAAGACTAGGTTGATTCGCCTTCCATCCAAAACGACCTAACGAAATCTTATCGTTCACATCATCGCGCACATAGTTAGGGCGGCCATTTAGGCCTACCGTCTTCTGCCATTTTGACAGTGCCAGAATATCTTCTTCACTAACAGCTTCGAGATACCCGAGACCAAAGATAGCCTGCGAATTTCTCAGAGACGTCATCACATTCGGCGCCAGTGGTCCAAACCCTAACTTCTCCAGTCTTACTACTGGCTGGCGCAACTCAAGCGTTACACCATCAGGGAAAGTAAATCTGCTCGGCTTCCAATCAATGTGAACTTCCGCCTCACCGAATCTGACATTTTCACGCTGCGATGAATCGAAGGACTGAATTTGAGTACCGTAGTTAGGCTCGGGATTCGGTCCACCATGCGGGCCCTCACCAGGAATAGATAAACGCAGCGATTGCATAAAAACCGGACCACCGCCTACATCCGATGCTCGGCCTCGCCCAGCTTGAATATGGCAAGAGACGCAAGATTGAGTAAGAAAAGTAGGACCCAACCCCCACTCGCTACCGCCGGGCCCAGGTTGTGATAAATCCCACCACTTAGAAATCTGGTCTTCTGGAACAGCAATCCACAGGGTGTTGAAGACTTTTTCGCCATCTCGGAATAGTTGCTTGTGGGTGCCCTCTAAACCCGGCACAGCTTGCAAATAAGCCGTATGCGGCAAAATCACAGGCGTAGCAGAGGATGTTGTTTCAGTAAATGCAGGCTTTAATACACCAGCAAATACTAGAAAGATCGCCCCCAGCAAAACTACTTTTATGACATTATTAGGCATTGTTGACTATGTCTGGGCTCATTTAGCGATCAAATTAATGACCGATTATTTTCGAATACTTGCTGGCCCAAGTTTATCAGAACGGACAAATTCATTTTGTCCCCAAATACCTTCCCGCTTTCTTCCATCCGCAGCAGTATATGCGCCCTTACCGGTTCGTAAACCATCTTGGAAATCTCCGGTATACCTATCTCCATTGGCAAATACGTACATACCCCGGCCGGTTCGAATTCCGTCTTTGAATTCGCCTACATATTTTTCGCCATTGGCAAACGAATAGCTACCCTTACCGTGATATTTACCTTCTTTGAATTCTCCAATGTATTTATCACCGTTAGCTAATGTTTCGGTACCGCGCCCGTGATATTCGCCATCTTTGAATTCACCTGCATAGGTATCGCCATTCGCCAAAATTAACGTCCCCTGACCCGTACGTATATTGTCTTTAAATTCTCCGGAATAAACATCACCATTGGCAAGAGAGAGTTTGCCCTGACCATTGCGAATACTGTGTTTGAATTCACCCTCATATTCATCACCGTTGACAAGTACTAATTTGCCTTGGCCATGGTACTTACCATCGTCAAATTTACCGGTGTATTTTTCACCGTTAGCCATGGTTAATGAACCGTGGCCATTGCGCCTACCATTTTTAAATTCACCGATAAACTTTTCACCACTCGGCAGGGTTAACGTGCCTTGGCCATTACGTTTACCGTCTTTGAACTCTCCCACGTATTTTTCATTAGAGGCAAATGTTAAGTCACCTTGTCCATGATAGATGCCTTGTTTAAATTCGCCGGAATACCTGTCTCCATTGGCAAACGTTAATATACCTTGGCCATGGTAATTGCCTTCTTTGAACTCCCCAACGTACTTGTCTGAATTGGCAAAAGTTAACGCGCCCTGACCATGGTAATTGCCTTCTTTGAATTCGCCCGCGTATTTACTACCATTCGCAAATGTTAAGGTACCTTGACCTTGGTATTTACCATTCTTGAATTCCCCAACATAGCCATCGCCATTCTCCAAAGTCAATGCGCTGTGACCGTCGATAGACGCTGTTTGGCAGCCCGCAATTACTAGCAACACACCAACCAGCAATACCGAACACGATGAATTTGATAGTCGATTCATTATTATTCCCTCTAATATTTTCAGAGTAATTATTTTTTTATTTTATTGACGACTAAATGATTTTTCAAAAAAATCTTGACACAAAAAAAGAGATTTTTTTACTCATGCACGCTGCGATCTAATTAAAAGGGATTCCCTTAGTGATCACTCAAAAGAGCATGGTCTTGACGTGCACTTAACTTTGTAAGTGAGTCAAATAAATTTTTAATGGCATAGCGTGCCAAGTCATTTATAAATTTGTTATCAAAAAAAACGGAAGTAATGCATTTACACAATTTACACTGTAGATACTATAACAACTAATCTACACGTAACCGATTGAATTAGAGATTAAGCCTGTTGTTTTTTATGCTGATTTAAAGAGAGGCTGTATTTAGATAGAGGTACGAGTAATCGAAATGTTAATAGAAAACATCGATTAGTTATTTAATTATTAACTGTAGTCCATAATCAACGCATCAATCGCATGATTGATACTGGAAATTGAGTGCTCCAGACGCTCCCAATCGCTGGCTTCTGCCGAGAGTCGTTTGGACGCTGAAAAGACAGGCATCAAGTCATTGAGCTTGAAACCTGCAACTTGCATATCCATCGTATTGAGCGTTCGTATCATCATGAGCGTCGAGAAAAATACCAGCCGATAGTAGAGTGCATGGGCAGCTTCTTCAGACAAGTCATTTTCGCCAACATACTTGGTGAATAATGTTTTTATCGTGCCGAGTAAATGAACTCGCTCAGGCGCAATATTAAACTCTTGCTGAAGTAGCTCAGTCGCCGTATCCCATTTATCGGAAATACTCTGATTACGACCATAGGTGAATTCCACAAGCATTTCCTTTGTAATGAATAATGGATATCGCTTGGGAATTTTACTTCGTCTTGGCTGTGCTCGAAATTTTTTGAACTAATAGACTCTATGGATGATTTGAAATCACTGATGCAAGAAATCAGCTTGCTTCATTCGGAGGCTGTATCGATGACTGAATTAGAGAACTACTGCAAGCGGTACATGCATTACTACCATCTTCAGATTGAGCAGCAGCCGAGCCGCTTCTATGGTGCTTGGGGATGGTCAGAAGCTAGACGCAGAGAATTCCGGAAAGCCTTTGATGCCACCCAGATGAGGAGCGTCAAAAGCTAAAGTAAATTGAGTACCGAAGGCTTACTTTATTGTTTTTAGAACATCGACGATTTTTTTGACCTCATCGTTAGATAAATTTATTCCTAAGTTCATTGTTGTACCTGGCGCAAATGAACTTGGATCTAGAAGAAATGAGGTCAACTTGGCCTCATCCCAAACCCCAATAATTTTTTTAAGACTGTCAGAAAAATACGGAAAATTTTGCGATGCAATTTTTTTTCCATAAATACCCTTCAAGGACGGCCCAAAGCCTGCAGTCACGTCAGCGGAGGAGATAGAATGACAATTAACACAATATAAAAGATTAGCTCCTCCTGGTATTGCTGGAAGAGCAGAATTTAATTTTAATCTTTCTGAATCGACAGCTAATGTAACTAAAGTGCCTTCATCCGTTGTTAATAATATTTCTTTATTTAATTGTTTAATACCACGAATACGTTGACCTATATATATTTGCTCAATTGAAAGAACATGGTTGTCTCTTAAACGGATTCTATAAAGGCTTTGTGCCTTCAGTGATCCCATTAGCAAATCTCCATCCCATGCAGGATTGAAATCATGTAATTCAATTAACCCACTGGGTGAAATTGAAGGCAACCATGCATAGATCGGATCTATATATGAGCTGAGATCAACTTTATTATTTTGTTTTTCGCTCAGATTAGTGGAATTTGTGAAATGTAAATACCTAGTACCAGATACTTTCAGTGGCCAACCATAATTTTTATCCCGTATAAGGTAAGATAATTTATCACCGCCCCGCTCACCATTCTCGGTAAACCAGACGTGTCCATCATGCCTCGCAACAACTCCTAAAGAGACACGATGACCTAAAGTTAATAATTCTACTTTTCTATTAGTGATGTCTAATGTGTAGGACTTTCCTAAGGAATTGTCTTTATTTTGAGCTATGGGATGATTTATTTCTCCTTCATTTACAGTTCCAATAATGAAGTAAATTTTTGAACCGCTAACATCCATTGCACAACTATTTGGTCGAACTTCTTTGTGGTTACTATCAAACAAAAATTCCCATTGTAATTTATCGTTTTTTATACTTTTATTTAATTTTAATTGCCCAATCGCAGTGTGTTTTGAATTATCAGCATCATCAACATATTGAAAACATGCAAACAACGATTCAAATTTATCTATATATTTTAAGTCCTTAACAGCTACATGTTTTTTATGAATGAGAGGAAATCCAGCTTCACTAAAAATATCTTCCTTCAAAAAATGCATGTTTCCTGCTGAGTCTGCTAGGATTAAATTATCTTTGATAGCCGTGATTAGTGAAGGAAAGTTATTTGAGTAGTACTGAGAGTAAGTAGTTTTTGTAATTATTAATGGAAGCAATGTGCTATCCACTTTAATAATAAATTTTTCTAAAGGCTTATTATTTAGGCCGCAAGTAGGTCATTCCCAACAGACAGCTCCCTGCGTCTCATTGTTTTCAATCGGCTGCGCCTCACTAATGCTAGCAAGTGCAAATAGAGTGGAAAGAAGTAAAAGGCTACGCATGATGAGTATCACTAAATTCTTATAAATAGAAAAAAATAACATGACGATATTTATCTTAAGTTTAAAGGTATCGTTCTTCGAAAAAATAACATCATCCAGCAAAACTTCACCCTCATTAAACCTTGACTATGGGGAAGCTGTAAAAAAGTTTTTTCGTCAGGTAGAAAGAGCAGATTGCGTCTTTCAACTCAGATGAGTAACTAGAGATGTGGTCGTTAGAGGATGACATGATCAGTATGCAATTGGATTGGAA